>WBZQ01000012.1_pt1 | contig 274676 bp, 252 predicted proteins | sample 5204251 | NCBI WGS metagenome assembly WBZQ01 (sample SAMN12412402, study PRJNA552823) | activated sludge metagenome | isolation source: activated sludge from nitrification reactor of wastewater treatment plant... | place: USA: Virginia | collected 2017-09 | reverse complement strand
GGCTCATACAGGCAGACTCACGATATCCCTTCCAACTCGCGAGGCTGCGGCATCGTTGTCCGCGCAATATTCTGTGTCTGTTGCCAGGCGGACCGACAACGTCGGGCCGCCCGCTTCTTCACATGCCGCTCATATTGCATGGGTGCCGTGCGTGATCGCTCCGCCTGCGCGCAAGGCGGCCGTCACGAGCACTGATTCGGCGATCTCCGGGTCGGACGCGCCGTACTCTCTCGCCTTATTCGCGTGTAACTCGATGCAGTACGGACACTGCGTCGTGAAGGCCACGGCCAGCGCCATCAACTCCTTATATTTCCCGGGAATCGCGCCGGGCGCCAGCGCTGCCCGATCGAACGCCACGAACGCCTTCATCGCTTCGGGTGCGTGGGTGCCCAGATCTTTCATCTTGCCCAGATTCGTGATGTCATACAGGCTTGTCTTCTGATCGATCTCGGTTGTGGTTGCGTTCGTCATGGTGTGTCTCCTTTTTAGACCCGTTCAGGGCTTACGCTCGAATGCCGATGACTTCCAGGTATTCGCCATAGACCAACGTGCAATCCGGCCCTGCCTGATTATGCGCAGTCCAGAGCGCTTCCAAATCCTGCCGCAAGTGCACCTGCCCTTCCGCATCGAGAGACGCAAAGGCCCGATTGGTCGGTCCATAGTAAAGCCGGAAGAATTCGACGACCTCCGACGGAGGAAAGGGATAGCTGAATAGATACTGCCGTCTGGTCAAGCTGAGCGTGGATAATCCGTGACCAAGGCGTTCTCGAGCGGTGGCTTCGTTGCCCCAGAGCACCGGCGACGGCATACCCGACGGGCCAATGAATTTTGCGACGTTCTTGAACATCTGTCCCACGAACCCCTCCGCCGTCCAATTGGCCATGGCGAGGGTCCCGCCGGGCGTGCACACCCGCAACAACTCCTGCGCCACCAGATCAGGCCGCGGAGCGAACATCGCGCCGATCAGACTCACGACCACGTCGAAACGAGCCGCTTCGAATGGAAGGGCTTCGGCATCGGCGACTTCGAATCGGGCGTTTACCTTTTCCGCGCGAGCCCGGGCCTGCGCGCGTTCCACCCAATTCGCCGCGATGTCCACTCCCGTCACCTCCAGGCCATCCTTCGCGGCGATCAAGGCGAGTTGGCCGGAGCCGCAGCCCACATCCAACAAGCGACCTCCCGGCGCCAGTTGAAGGCGCTCGTAAAATTCCCGCGCGCCGCCTTCCATGTAGCGCGAAAATCGATCATAGTCCCCTGCCGTCCAAATCGTATTCAGCCGTGTCTTCAGTCCGCTTGTTTCCACTTCTGCCGTGTTCGTCATCATGGTGTCCCTCCTTGTTGTCTGTTGCGTGGCCCTTGTCCCTGGTACCGCCTGTTGTCTGGTTGCACTATAGGCCGGAGACCGTTTGGAGGCTTATCCGGACGTCTGGCTCTCTTAGCAGGACTCTGTTCAACTACATACTGTTTGTCCGAGCGTCCCGAATTCTTTGCGGGCCTCTCGGTTTCTACCAGGCCACGCGTAGGAATCCGTGACCTGGGGTGAACAGCACACTCGAGGACCTGACTGGCGCTGTGTCGGCCGGTGGACGATTATTCCTGAGGAGGTGAGACTTCTCCGGTGCGATAGACGAAGACGACGATACCAAGTAGAATGCCTTCGGTTCTTCCCATCTCTCTCCACAGGGCATTATCATCAGCCGGCCGATTCCACGCCGGCTCACAGGGGCACTCGCTGCTCCAGGGAGCTACATGCAAAAGACCCGCATCATCTGCACGATCGGCCCGGCTACGGAATCCTACGAAATGCTGCAGAAGCTCTACGATGCCGGCATGAGCATCGCGCGGCTGAATATGTCCCACGGCGACCACGAGTCCCACGCCAAAGTCATCCAGCACATCAAGACACTCAATCGGAAGGTGAAGTTTCCCATCCCGATTCTCCTGGACACGCAAGGCCCGGAGATTCGTACCGGGGATCTGTCCAACGAGCTCGATCTGCGGCAAGGCGAGATCGTGTCCGTCACCACGCGCGGACCGATGGACGTGGAAGAAAGCTCCATCCAGATCAATTATGCGGACTTACTGGAGGCGGTGAAGGTGGGCGACCGGATCACCGTGGACAATGGGCTGATCAACTTTGAGGTGCTGGAAAAGCACGAGCGTCTCATGCGGTGCCGTGTCCTGGATGGCGGGCTCTTGAAGAGCAAGCGGCACGTGAATCTCCCGGGCGTCCGCGTTAACCTCCCGGCGATCACGCAAAAAGACACCAAAGACATCCTGTTTGGCCTGGAACGGGATGTGGACTTCATTGCGCTCTCCTTCGTCCGCGAGGCCGGCGATATCCAGCAACTGAAGGCGCTCATGGGCGACAAGGTCGGGAGAGTGAAGATCGTCGCGAAGATCGAGGATCAGGAAGGGGTCAAGAATCTGGAAGCCATCATCAAAGAGTCGGACGGCATCATGGTCGCGCGTGGCGATCTGGGTGTAGAGATCAATCTGGAAGACCTGCCGAACGTTCAGCGTACGATCGTGCGGCTCTGTGCAGAATATGGGAAACGAGTGATCGTGGCGACCCATCTCCTCGAATCCATGATTCACAACCCGCATCCGACCCGCGCCGAGGTCACCGACGTGGCCAATGCGATTTACGAAGAGGCCGATGCCGTCATGTTGTCCGGGGAAACCACGGTGGGAAAATACCCGGTGCGGTGTGTCGAATTTCTCCGCCGGATTGCGCTGAAATCCGAAACGATCCCCGGCTTACAGTTTGCGAAACACTTGCGCGATGCGGGTAATAAACAGCAACTGGCAGCGGCGGCCGTGCAGCTTGCCGAGGGAGTAAAAGCCAAGGGCATTGTCGTGATCACCAGACGGGGGCTCATGGCTGATTTCGTCGCCAACTGCCGTCCGTTCGCGACGAACATCTACGCGTTCACCAACATGAGCCAACCCCGACGGACGATGATGCTCAACCGCGGCGTCTTTCCGTTCAAAATCGATTTTAGTTCAGACCCTGAAAAGACACTCCAAACGGCATTCCGGATCCTGAAGGACCGTGAACAGTTCCAGGTCGGAGACAAAGTCGTCATCATCTCCGACGTGCTGGCCCAACAACGGGTCGACTCGATCCAGATTCGGGACGTCCCCTCCGACGAACTTCCGCTGGAAGCGTGAGGTTTTATTCTGGAATCTCCGCCTCGACCAGTTTCGTAAGCAGGATCAGTGATTCCTGCCAGCCGAGATAGCAGGCTTCCACCGGAATCAGCTCCGGGATCCCCTCTTGCACGGCGGTCATCTCCGTCCCACACAACACCTGTTTCAGCGTAATGGTCACGTGCATCTCTCCCGGCAGGTTCGGGTCGTCGAACGTGTCGGTGTAGCGGATGCGCTCGTACGGCGTGAGTTCTATGTATTTCCCGCCGAATGAATGGCTCTTTCCGGTCGTGAAATTCGTGAACGACATCTTGAAGGTGCCGCCCACCTTGGCGTCCATATGATGCACCTTTCCCGTGAACCCGTTCGGCGGCAGCCATTTCGCCATCGCGTCCGCATCGAGGAAGGCCCGATAGATGCGTTCCGGCGTTGAACGAAGCACGCGATGAAGGCGGACGGTATTAGTCGGCATGATTCCGGCTCCTTTTCTTTGAACAGGCATCCCGCGCCGGCGAGAGAACCCATAATAGACATCCGCGAAGAATGCCAGGCTCACTCCACGATGTCCAGTCAGCACCTCTGACACTCACATGAACGAATGGAAGAAGCACAGTCGGTCTGCTAGAGTACGGAGGATAGACGACCAGAATCGGGTGACCGGCTCGGTTTGAATAGCACATCACGGGCGTGCACAGTATCAACAAGCGTGTGACTCAGCAGGCCGGCCGGGTGCACGGCCCAGACAAGGATGGCATCATGAACTTTCGGTATCCTCTCACTGTTCACAGAATGACTTCACTCGCGCTGACCTGCGCCCTCGTCCTGGCCACCCTCACCGGTGCCGGCTGCCAGACCGCCTACTATGAGACGATGGAAAAACTGGGGTATCACAAACGCGATCTGATGGTCAGTGACGTCAAGAAAGCCCGCGACGCCCAACAGGATGCGAAGGAACAATTCAAGTCGGCGCTCGATCGCTTTACGAAAACGCTGAACGTCCAGGGCGGAGAATTGCAAGAGAAGTACGATGTGCTGAACGAGGAGTATCAACAGAGCGACAAACGAGCACAAGCCGTTCGCTCTCGCATCGCGTCGGTTGAGGATGTGTCCGAAGCTCTTTTCAAGGAATGGGATGGCGAGCTGAAGCAGTACTCGAATGCCACGCTACGCCAGAAAAGTCAGAAGCAACTCACGCAGACACGCAGTCAGTATGCACAATTGATCAAGGCCATGAAACGCGCGGAAGCGAAGATGGACCCGGTCCTGGCTAAGCTCAAAGACCATGTCTTGTTTTTGAAGCACAACCTGAACGCGCAGGCCATCGCGTCGCTGAAGAGCGAATTGACCACGGTGGAAGGAAACATCGACTCATTGATCAAGGATCTGAACGCGTCGATTCAAGAAGCCGATTCCTTCATCGCGTCCATGGAAAAAGAGAACCCCTGACGGGGAGCGATCTACGCCCGCTCCTTGGAGATGGTCGAGCACGCGACAATAGGGAACGCAGTGTCCGCACCTCTCCTCCCCGTCATCGAACCGCCGCACAGATGTTCTGCACTATACCGCGCAGCCAGCGATGCGCGAGATCGGCATCCAGTCGCGGGTGCCACAGCAACGACACCGTGAACTGCGGAGTGGAGACCGGAAGTGGAAAACTATACATGCCGGTGCGCAGAATTCCTGTATGACGTTCGGGCACAGTGGCGACCAGATCGGACGCCCTGGCAAGCGCAACGGCCATCGCAAACCCATCGACAATCGTCACGATTTCCCTCGTGAACCCCAACCGCTGCAAGGCATCATCCATCGGTCCCTTGTCGAGTCCCAGTCGCGAGACACTGATGTGCCTCCCGGCCGCATAACGAGCCGGCGTGACCTTTCCTCTACTGAGCGGGTGTCCTCTTCGCACGACGCCAACCAGCCGGTCGTGAAAGAGGGCCTGCGCGCGCAACTCCTGAGCCGTCGTCTTCTCGACCACGCCGGTTTCCAGGTCAACGCTTCCATCGCGAAGCGGCGCGCTGTCTTTATGCGATTTTTGCACGAAGCGCAGCCGAACGCCCTGCGCCTCCTTACCGGTGCGAGCAATGAGCGCCGGCCCGAAGTTTTCCACAAAACCTTCGCTCGTCCGCAGGGTAAAGGTTCGGACGAGCTGCTTGAGGTCGAGCTTCGCCACGGGACGGAGCACCGCCTGCCCGTCCTGCACAAGCTGACTGACCCGTTCACGAAGTTCGAGCGCGCGAGGTGTGGGCACGAGACCCCGTCCGGCCCTGACCAGAAGCGGGTCCCCCGTGGTTTCACGCAGACGCGCCAATGCCCGGCTCATGGCCGACGGACTCAACCGCAACCGCTGGGCGGCACGAGCCACGCTGCCTTCGGCCAACAATGCATCCAGAGTGATCAGCAGATTGAGATCGGGTGTGGACATGCATCGAACATAACACAACCGTTGATGATATGTGGCGTCAGATGCACGAATACAATGCAACTCATGCGCCTTCCGCCATGTCACCAGGAAGGTTATACTTCGGACAGTTCGATTCGGATAGGCGGGACAAAGAACGTCGTGTACGTCGCGTAACAGAGAGGTCACTGACTATGGAGCCACAATTCTGGCATGACAGGTGGGCCAAGAATGAGATCGGATTTCACAAGAGTGAAGCCAACCCATTTTTGGTGACGTATTTTCATGAACTCGCGCTGTCGAAAGGCAGCCGGGTCTTCGTGCCCTTATGCGGCAAGGCCTTGGACATTCCCTGGCTGCTGTCCAAAGGTTATCGCGTCGCCGGAGCCGAATTGAGCACGCTCGCCATTGAGCAACTATTCGCGGACCTCGGAGTGACGCCCACGATCACGAGGGCCGGTGGGCTCGACACGTACAGCGCTGACAATCTCGATATCTATGTCGGCGATATCTTTCATCTGTCGAAGCAGATGCTCGGCCCGGTGGATGCGATATACGACCGAGCGGCGTTGGTCGCTCTTCCCCCTGACATGCGTGTTCGTTATACCGCGCACCTTACGGAACTGACAGATCACGCGCCGCAGTTACTCATTTGCTACGAGTACGACCAGCGTGTGATGGACGGCCCTCCTTTTTCAATCAGCAGCGACGAAGTCCTTCAACACTATCAGCACCGGTATACGGTACGGCTCATTTCCAGCATCGATGTCCCAGGCGGCTTCAAAGGCAAATGTCCGGCAACGGAGCATGTGTGGTTGCTCAGGAAATAAATGATGATGAGTGAGCACAATATGACAGGGCGAGTCGTGACGAAAACCAGATCTGAGGACCAGCCGGCATCTGCTCGGTGGGCCCTCGCCAGTCTCTCCTTGTCGATACTGTTATCCTCGATCGGGACGAGCATCGCCAACGTGAGCTTGCCGACATTGGTACAGGCATTCGACGCCACGTTTCAGCAAGTCCAGTGGGTTGTCCTTGCCTATCTTCTCGCCGTAACGACCGTGATCATCAGCGTCGGACGGTTGGGAGACATGACCGGCCGCCGACGGCTGCTCGTGATCGGCATCCTTCTATTCACCTTCGCCTCGGTGCTGTGCGGAGTCGCGCCGACCCTCTGGCTGCTCATTGCCGCCCGAGCGGCGCAAGGTCTCGGGGCAGCCATCATGATGGCACTCACGATGGCGTTTGTCAGTGAGACCGTTCCGAAGGAAAAAGTCGGTAGCGCCATGGGACTGCTCGGAACGATGTCCGCAATCGGAACCGCTCTCGGGCCATCGCTCGGAGGCGTTCTGATCGCCGGACTCGGCTGGCGCGCGATCTTCCTCATCAACCTGCCGCTAGGCCTCTTGATCGTTCTGCTCGCGTCCCGCTACCTGCCAGTTGATCGTCGGGAGCTGACGACGAGTCGGGACGGCTTTGACACGCTAGGAACCATGTTACTGGCCCTGACACTCGCCGCCTATGCGCTGGCCATGACGATCGGACGCGGCACTTTTGGACCGCTCAACGTGATGCTGCTGACAACCGCCTTGTTGGGAGCCGGTCTCTTTCTGACCGTTGAAACAAGAGCAGCCTCGCCGTTGATTCGCATGACCATGTTCCGCAATCCCCTGCTGACTGCGAGTCTCACCATGAGCATGCTGGTCTCCACGGTGATGATGGCCACATTGGTGGTCGGGCCATTCTATCTTGCGCAGACACTCGGGCTTGATGCAGCACGTACCGGCCTGGCCTTGTCGGTCGGCCCGTTGGCCGCAGCGTTGACCGGCGTGCCGGCTGGTCGGATGACGGATCGTTACGGCGCGCAACCCATGACCATCGTCGGGCTCATGGGGCTAGCCACCGGGTCGTCCCTGTTGTCTCTCCTCCCGGAGACGGTGGGCCTTGCCGGTTATCTCAGTCCCATCGTCATCATCACGATTGGCTATGCGCTGTTTCAAACGGCGAACAACACCGCCGTCATGGCCGACATTGATCCGAAGCAACGAGGCCTTATATCCGGCATGCTCAATCTCTCGCGCAATCTCGGACTCATCACCGGTGCTTCCGTTCTTGGCGCGGTGTTCACATTCGCATCCGGGACAAGCGACTTCACTACGGCACGGGCGGAAGCTGTTGCCACCGGAATGCGGACGACGTTTGCAGTCGCGACCATACTGATCGTCATCGCGATCCCTATCGCGGTGACAACATACCGCCGAACATTGCGCAACTGGCCGGTGGCCCCGGCGGCAGAATCGTAGACAGCTTTCTACCCGTTTCCTGCCTGTCTGCTAGACTTACCAGGAGTCCCTTCGCATGAACCGGGACAGACCGGAATGGAGCCATTCGCACAGCAGCCATCTGGCCACTCAATATTTCAAGGTGCAGGATGATAAGCCATGGATTCTCTCTTTCCACAGATTTGTTCGAAACGACCACGCCGGGCCCTCACTTCATCAATCCGCACTGCTTTGGCGAGGACTTTGCCAACTGGCTGATCGCGAACATTCACAATCCCGCCCTCGCCCTTTCGACGCCTACTCAGGAGGATTTCGGCTGGGTCATCCTTGTCACCCATCACGAACAGGTCTTCACCTTGTCGATCGCGATCATGGATGATTCTCCCGGAATGGTGCCCGCAGAATGGCGAGTCGATATCTCCTTCGAAAAACCGCTGAACGGGTTGCGCACCTGGTTCCGCAAACCACCCCAAGACAGCCTGGATGCGCTGGCAGGCATCATCGAGACCACCCTCCGCTCAGAACCTCGGTTCACAAGACTCACGCGCGTCTGAGGCCGAGGGATAACACTTCTGATCTCACTTCTCATGAGATGCGGGCTCGGCTCTCACCATGCCTGCTCGCCGCTTCCCTGCTGGTCCGTGATGAATCCGATCTCGACCTTCGAGCAATCAGGCGACTAACGGCCTCAGCGTCCTACGACTCCGCACTGCCGCGAGGGTGAAGGATCGGGGAGCCGGCGCAGGTGCCGATGGGCATTGGCGCGGAATCGACATGTCGATTCCGGCGATGGACCAGGAAGGCCCGAACCATTTACAATGCAGCTTTTTCTATCGTACCCGGAGGACGCCACTATGTCCGATCCCCTTCGCAATCCTGGTCAACTGCCGCCCCCGCACATACAATTGATTCAGATGGGCATGGCCCATTGGGTCTCCCGCATTGCATACGTCGCCGCCAAACTGAGCCTGGCCGATCATCTGGCGCAGGGTCCGAAGAAGGCTGAGGAACTGGCCGGTCCAACCGGCACCCATGCCCCTTCGCTGTATCGTTTCATGCGAACGCTCACGAATCTGAACATCCTCACCGAGGACCAGACACAGCGATTCACCCTGACGCCGCTCGGCGAGGCGCTCAAAAGCGGCGCGCCAGGCTCGGCCCGTGCCTCGATCTTGACACTCGCAAGCAGCTGGATGTCACAGGGATGGGAGCACTTGCTCTATTCCGTCCAAACAGGACAGTGTGGATTTGAGCAATCTCTGGGCATGCCCCTCTTCGATTGGCTTGGCAAACATCCGGAAGAAGCGTCGCTGTTCAGCGAAACCATGGTGGGCTTCCACGGTTTGGAACCGTCGGCCGTCACTGCCGCGTACGACTTCTCAGGCTTGTCGACCATCATCGATGTGGGGGGAGCGACGGGCAATCTGTTGACCACGATCCTTGCCGCGAACCCCGGATTGCGCGGCACGCTCTACGACCTCCCGCATGTCGTTCGGGATGCGCCGGCCTTGATCCAGGCACGCGGCCTGACGGATCGTGTGACGATCGAATCCGGCAGCTTTTTTGAACGGATTCCCGCCGGTGGTGACGCGTATCTCCTGTCACATATCATTCACGACTGGAGCGAGGAACAATGCCTCAACATCCTCGGCCGTTGCCGTCGCGCCATGAAACCCGGCAGTCGCTTACTGCTGATTGAGATGGTGCTACCGTCTGATAACATGTCGCATCCCGGCAAGATGCTCGACATGATGATGCTGGTGGGCCCGGGCGGACAGGAACGGACAGAGACCGAGTACCGTATGCTCCTGGACAAAGCCGGGTTTCGGATCACAAGGCTGGTGCCCACGGAATCCGCCGTAAGTGTGGTCGAAGCAGTCTTCCCTTAGACCAGATCGACATGCTCGACCACAGCCTGGCTATCGCCGCGTGGTTTTGCGGACTAACTCCTTCTTGCCGCGCGGCAGATGAAAATCGCAATGGAGCCGGCGGAACAATTCCACCCCCTCCAGCCTTGCGAGATCGGCCGGTACCGCGACCTCCCTCAACGACTGTCCTTTCAGTGGTTCAATCCGGATATGAACCGGTTTGCCCTTATGATCCTTGCCGGGGGTGAGCATGCCGCCCCCCACGATCGCGCCCTTTTTATCCGTCAGCACATGCATGGTCCGCTTCGCTTTCACTGACGACCTCCTTCGGAACGTTTAGACGTTCCCCACACCCTGAACCGTAAAATGCGCCAGTTCCTCGCCGATGTTGGTCACGGTCACCGAATACACGGTCGGACTCGGCGAACCGGGATGCACGCGAATCGGTTTCTTTTCCTTGGTATGCTCGCTGACCATGAGCCGCACCGGGTTGATCCCGATGCCGTCCGCCATGATCCACTGAGCGCCGAAATCATGCCCGCCCCATTCCACTTCATTGATCAGTCCTCCCAGAGCCAGATGAATGCGGGTGGATTCACCGGGCGCCAGCCAGAAATCTCCGACCTGATTGAAAGCCATGACGTGCCTCCCTCTAAACGTTCGGGCGCATTATACCGGACGGGCGATCGCGAGTGATATCCAGCCGGCCACTATTCTTTGGTGGAAATCTTCCCGGCGGCGACTCACAATACCCTTCATGGAATGGTTAGCCGGGGGCGGTCGATGACGAAGCTCGATCCCACAGCGCATGACTGGGCAGCACTGGAGCGGGTGATTGTCTTCGACGGCATTTGCAACTGGTGCAACGCCTGGGTCAATTTTACGATGGCGCGCGACCGGGGCCGTTTTCACTTCGCAACGCTCCAATCGGACAAGGGCCAGGCGCTGCTGAGGTTATTGGGTTTGCCCGCGGAGGATTTCGAGACGTTTGTCTTGATGGAGCGAGGCCGGGTGTTCACGAAATCAACCGCCGCCTTAAGAATTGCCAGACAACTCTCAGGCGGCTGGCCGATATTCGTTCTCTTCGGTCTGGTGCCTCGGTCGCTACGCGACATTGTGTACGACTATGTGGCGCGCCACCGGTACCGTCTTATGGGGACTGCGCAAACCTGTCGCGTCCCGGGCCCAACCGAACGAGACCGATTCGTCTAGCGGGTACGCGCGGCGAGTCTTCTGAGTACCGTACATTTATGCATCGCGAGGTAAGTACTCGAGCATGGATATCGTATCCCACGGTTTGTGGGGAGCATTGGCCTTCGGGCGCAAAAGCCGGGCGAGCTTCTGGCTGGCCTTCGTGATCGGCTTGGCCCCGGATCTGTTCTCATTCGGAATACTCTGGGTGGCTGCCACGCTCGGCCTGTCTGCGAAGCCTGACTTCAGCCACGGTACCCCGCCTGAATCCACGATCCCCCTGTATGTTCATCATCTGTATGACGTGACCCACAGTCTGGTGGTTTTCCTCTGCGTCTTCCTGGTCATCACATTGTGGCTCAAACGCCCCGTCTGGGAAGTTGGCTCCTGGGGCCTCCATGTGCTGGTCGATATCCCGACGCATTCATTGGCGTTTTTCCCCACCCCCTTCTTATGGCCACTCTCCGACTGGAGATTCGATGGCTGGCAGTGGAACACCCACACCATTCTCATTCCGAATTACGTGGTGCTCTCGTTGCTGTCCGGATGGTTTCTCTGGCGAACCTATCGACCGCAGAGGGTACAGGCGCCGCTCGCAGTTGAAGCAGAGACGGAAATGACTCGTGATGCATCACGATCAGAAAGATGATGGCTGTATGCATTCTGTTTCCCGCTGCCTGCCGTAAAAATGCGGAAGCAAGCTTCAGGCGTCTTAGCAGCACGTCTGGTTCTCTTGGCGGGAGAGTGCTAAGCTCTCGCTGAGTGAACCAATCCATCTGCCTATTTAGCCGAATCGCAGGGCCTGCCGGACGGAATGCCTATGGACGTACTGTCTGAATTGCTCAAGGCCGTGAAGCTCGACGGTGCCGTGTTTTTCAACGGTGAATTCTCTGCGCCATGGTGCGCACGGGAGCCGGATGCCTGCACGATGGCATCGTACCTGCCCTCTCGTTACAAGCGTGTCATTATTTTTCATCTGATCACGGAGGGCCGAGCCTATGCCCGCATCGAGCAGGACGGCCTCCCCATCGGCCTGGCTGCCGGTGACATCCTCATGTTTCCACAAGGCGAGGCGCATCTCATGGGTAACGGTGCTCCCGTGACACCGGTCGACAGCACCGCCCAGCTTCAGCAGGTCCTCGCCGAAGGTCGTATGCTGTCTCAATTCGGCGGGGGCGGGGAACTCACCAAGGTGATCTGCGGCTACCTGACCTGTGACCCTCAACTCAGTCAGATCTTTCTGGCAGGCCTTCCCTCGATCATTAAAATCAACATACGGGACGATGCGGCGGGCAAATGGCTGGAAGAGACCTTCCGCATTTCGGTCGGCCAGGCGGAAGCCTCCGTTCCTGGCGGAGCCGCCGTCGTCGCCAAACTGTCGGAAGTGTTGTTTATCGAGACACTGCGTCGTTACATTGCGCAGCTCCCGCCGGAGCAGAGCGGCTGGCTCGCCGGCGTGCGCGACCCGGAGGTGGGAAAAACGCTGGCCCTCCTGCATCGAAAACCGGCCGACCCCTGGACGATTGCCAGCCTTGCGCAGGAAGTCGGGACCTCCCGTTCAGTACTGGCTGAACGGTTCCGGCGTTATCTTTCAGAGACGCCCATCGCCTACCTGACTCGTTGGCGGCTTCAGCTTGGCGCGCAACTTCTGACATCCACGAGTCAGAGCGTCGCGCAGATTGCGGGTGAAGTCGGCTATGAATCAGAACCGGCCTTCAACCGTGCCTTCAAACGAGAGTTCGCCCTGCCTCCGGCCAGATTCCGCAGCCAGTCGAGGTCTGCCCCGGATACAGCCCTGCACAAAAACTAGCTGAACAACCTACTTGTCGACGCCGCTCAGATGAGCCTCCGCCGGCTCGAACCGTCCATGCGACTCTGTGCACTTTGTCCACGGATGCGAGACCGCACCCGCAACCGCCCCCACCATGGCAAAGGGCATCGCCACCACAAAGAGCGGCACCCCGATTCCATACCCGACCCATTGAAGCGGAACACTCTCACGCTTCTGACCGGCCTCGACCACCTGCTCCGCCGGGTACAATGGAAAGGTGCCGTACTCGCTTCCAAGGCTGGCGCTCTCGCCAATGGTTCGGCAACGGGCTTCGCTCCACGCAGGCATCAACACAATCACGCCCAACAATAACATCGCAGAGAGTTTCATGCCCTTCTCCTTCGCTCAGCGTCTGCACGGGATCACATTCCTGCTGTGACACAGCACCTGATAAAGAACCGGCCTCCGGATTGAATGAGTACAGCAGCACATCCCATGCCAGATAGAAGCTCACAAAGAGGAGACAGGCCGGCAGGCTTCAGCACCGGGATCAACACCGACACTGCCTTGAGCCAGGATCATGATGGGCGTACACTGCCATTCACCACGCTCCACCGGACTCGGGCGGACTTGTTCCTTCATTTCATACCAGAGGACCAGACTATGAATGCGCGGACTCTCTGCTCCCTAGTGATCATCATCTGTATGACTCTGTCCCTTTCGCCCCTATCGATCGCACAGAATCTTCCACCGGCAGTGACCCAGAAGATTCAGGCGGCCCAGAAGCACATCAACACGATCGGCATGGAAGAATATCAAAAAGTGCTAGAGAGTCCCGGCGATGCGTTGATCATAGACGTGCGTGAGCCCCAGGAATATGCCGCAGGCCATGTGCCCGGCGCGATCAATATCCCGCGCGGTGTCCTTGAATTCCAGATCTGGAAACATGTCGGCTTTCCGGCCCAGGCCGCGATGGAGAAGCCTCTCTATCTGCAATGTCAGAGCGGCAACCGTGCATCGCTGGCAGCACAGTCCCTCGCAGAACTTGGCTTTACCCGAACGACCACGGTGGTGATGAGTCTCGAGGAGTGGCAAAAGACCGGTCACCCGTTTGCGAAGTAATCGCAACGCGCGCCGGCGGTATTGTTGTCGACGAACCACGGAACGCCATCACACAAGCCAATCTGCCATGCAAACACTTCTCTTCGTCTGAATAATCGGCAACCGACCCCATCCCCCCTCGACGACATATCCTTGACCTTTGAGTTCTGCTCGTTTCATTCGTAGGAATTCGCGCAAATCTCGCGTCCAGCGAGCGTTTTCGCTCATCCCGCTCTGTGCGATAATGATCTCGCGCCGCATTTTTCCATTCCTACTCCCCTGAGCTCCCCGACAATTTCGACCTGTGTGCCCACTAATGCAAATGGATACACAGGCCCGCTCAGCGAATTGCAGAGAGTCAGCACCCCCGTCTGAACGTCTTCACTTGTGACAGACCAGCCATCCGCGAAGGCACTACTTTTGCCTGTCACATAGCGTTGGATCGATGTCGATGAGTCACATGATCCTGGACTGTACCCAGAAAATGACCAGAGTGCATTGCCGACAATGCCACCTGCCAGCCATTCCCGCTGACATCTTACAGAAGGGCATCTATGCCGGCATCTAACCCTCATAGCCCCTCTCGTCTGACGGCCACACAGTCTGGTGACCGTCCGCTCGTGAGTGTCGTGATTCCAACCTACAATCGTGGAGCCTTGCTGAAGACGGCTATCTCCTCGGCCTTGCGCCAGGAGCGGGCGGGTGATCTGTTTGATGTGGAGGTCATTGTCGTCGATGACTGTTCACCCGAAGATATGCGCCCCATCGCAACTGCATTTCCCGGTGTCCGCTATCTACGGTTGCCTGAAAACCGCGGCGCATCCGGAGCCCGCAATGCCGGTATCCAGCAGGCCAGCGGCAAATATGTGGCCCTGCTCGACGATGACGACGAATTTCTGACCCATAAACTCATGGTCCAGGTGCCGGTCCTCGAAGCGAATCCTGACGTGGGCGTGGTGTACGGGCAAAGCGTCGTGACCGGCAGCGATAAACCACTCTTATTGTGGCCGGAGTCGGCACCGTCGGGGCAGGTGCTGGAAGAGTTTCTGACGCGAACAGATGATTTTTTGCATCCCCCCACCTGGCTGGTCCGGCGAGAGTTATTTGAAGCGGCGGGATGGTTTAACGAGCAACACCGGACGATGGAACATTATGACATGGCCCTCCGTCTGGCAGCCCTGGCGTCTTGGACATTTCTCGCCGGTGGGCCGGTCGCGCGCGGACGCTTTTCCAAGAAGGGAAAGTGGTATAGCAACATCGTCAACGGCACCAATGAGGAGCGTCTCCCCCGCATCGTGGAGAATGCACTTGCGCGATTGCCCGAAACCGAGGAAGCCGAACGCATTCGCCGCAGAGCACGTGCTGCCGTCTGTGCAACGATTGCCGGACAACGATGGTGGACCGGCGGCGGACTGGAACCCACCAAACAGTACCTGTTGTCGTCGCTACGCACCTCAGCCTGGTTGCTGCGCGAAGCACCCGTGATGGAGTGGATTCACCGGATTGCGGGGACGCTGGCCGGTAGCTCGAATCAACCGGTGCAGGCCGTGAGAGCCTTTTGGGAAGAGATACGGCAAGCGACTTCCGGAGCTCCGGATGCTCGCACCATTCCGATGCGGGGGGTATTAGGCGAAATGCTCTCGACCGCAGCCATCAACATGAAACAGGGATCGCCCCGGCGGGCATGGGTGGTAGGCTTCGGGGTCCTCCTTCACAATCCCAATGCACTGAAGAAACCGACTCGCCTGTTCCACTTGTATCGGACACTCGCCACCAATCCGGCCTCCACGGCAAGACGTCAGCATCCGCCTTCACATTAGCCATATCCGATTTCGCTCACATTCCTGCTGTCCGAAGACGAGACGAGGTGGGGATCCACGCTTCCTCTCAACGTTCTTGCCAGGAGGATTGGCCGAAACCTCGCACAGCAAGATAGGCCACGTTGCGTTTCCAGTAAGAGACTTTGGCGCGGGTCATCAGCTCCAAGAACAGATCGTCGGCTTCCTTCCGCTCGAATATTCTGCCGGTCGGCGTCACCTCGCCGTGTGGCAGAATCACCCTGCCTCCGGAGCGATAGATCAGATCATGCATGACCGGGGCAAGGAGGGAGAGTTCAAACGATGCGATGATCGCCCAGAACAGGCGCGGAATACTGGCCAGATCGCTCCTAAACCCACGCTGATAGTTCTTGCCGACGACAAACCTTGGGCATACACCCGCACAGAATCACAGTGCCATTGGTCGCACCGGCGGTATCGATCTGGAGAGTTTTGAAGACTTGAATGGAGGATTGAGTCGGGGCCGACTGTGACAAGGACCCACAGAAGCGGACATGCCGCCTTCGCATCGCGGGCGAAGGCGGCAGAAACCATTTTGGGGTGTACCTACGGGGTCGAGATGATCGGAATTTCTCGTGCCGATTCGTTCTTGAATTCTTCCATCTTTTGGTGAACGGCTTGAAGGATTTCGGGATTACTCCGGCAGGCCTCGTTGCACTTCTCGCCCATATGCAGAATCGAACATTGCTCCCGTACGGTCAATTTCCCCTGTACGCCATTCATCTCAAAGCTGACCTTCACCGGCTCTTGGTGCAACGGACACATCGTTTCGGCAACAATGGTGTCCTTCACGGTGTTGGGATGTCTTGCAAATAGGTCTGCCATATCCGCTCCTTACTATGTGACAGGTAATTGGTGTTACAGTGGCCTCCACATCACTGTACCAGGAGGGGCTTTGCGCACAAACTTCTATCGCATTTATGACAAGGACGGACTGCCAATGAATCTCCGGTCTCGACTGGCGTAGACTTGCGGCACACATTGTTCGGTTACCCGACGTTTGGACGCTGATTGGAGCCCGTATGCCACACGTATTGATCATCCACGATGTCGAAGCCTATGCGGCATGGAAAACGATTTTTGACCAGGCGGCAGGAATCAGAAAACAGGCGGGGGAAATCAGGTACCAGCTCCTGCGTCACGAGATGGACGCCAACCGACTCGTGCATTTTTCAGAATGGGTGTCGCTCGATAAGGCCCGGCGGTTTTTTGAGTCTCCGGAACTGGTCGAGATCAGACAGAGAGCGGGAGTCAAAGCACCGGAGTTTCTCTATCTCAACGAAATTGAGCAGGGGTTGCTCTAGCTCACATCATGAAAACCTCGCCTGCCCAGCTCGTACCATTTCCATTTCACACCTTCCCTCCCGTTTTTTAGCAGTCTGCGGTATGCTCGTTTTCAGATTCAGCGTCGACATCCGTAAATTGTGACATAGTGCTTGTCCCCGTGGGAAAGGAGACGGATCTCATGCGATTTGTGAAGGTAAAAGACGAAGAACGGCCCGGTGAGGTCGCCATCAACCTCGATTTGGTCAGGGAAGCACATTTCGGTGGAGGCTTGTTACATCTCTATTTCGAACGCAGCTCATCGGCGCAGGACGACATGACCTTTACCGGCGAGAACGCGCAAAAAATCTGGGCGGCGATGGGATAACGAAAGCCGCTCGCCTTCATCTCCCGCCTCAACACTCAAGGCTTCATTCTTCTTGGGCACAGTGCCACTGGGCTGTGACACAGGCCCACCCCTGCCCGATTCGTGTTATAGCTACTCATACCGTACCAATTTATCTCCGCCGTGTCCCAGGCAGCTCAATTCGAGGACCTCATGACCAATCACCGCACCGACCTCAAACGTCTTGCCCGGCACGCCATGATCGATCGCGGCTTGTGGCCGGAGTTCTCCCCCAAGGCCATGGCGGAACTTGCCCAGATCCGCGCGGCGGCGATCGATCACGGACCGGACGTGCAAGACCTCAGAGACCTGCTCTGGGCATCCATCGACAATGATGACTCGCTCGACTTGGACCAGCTCACCGTGGCCACCGAGCATCCCGACCACTCGGTCACCATCCAGGTAGCGATCGCCGACGTCGACGCGCTCGTACCCAAGGACTCCGCCCTGGATACCCATGCACGCCACAACACAACCTCCGTCTATACATCCGGGGATATCTTTCCCATGTTGCCGGAACCACTCTCCCACGATCTCACCTCGCTGCGCCAACACCAGGATCGGCTCGCCATCGTGGTAGAAGTCGTCGTCGCGGCGAATGGAAAGGTGGTCGGTGCATCTCATTATCGAGCGGTCGTTCGCAACCACGCCAAACTTGCATACAACAGCGTCGCCGCCTGGCTCACCGGAACAGGGCCCGTGCCAGACGGAATCACCAACGTACCCGGCCTGGATACGCAACTGCGCCTTCAAGATCGAGTTGCGCAACGGCTCAAGGCACGCCGTCATCAGCAGGGTGCGCTGAGTCTCGAAACGATCGAGCCACGCGCCGTATTTGACGGCGATCTGTTGACCGGCATCAGGGTCGAGCAGAAGAATCGTGCGAAGGAGCTCATCGAGGATTTTATGATCGCCGCCAACCAGGCGACGGCAGCCTATCTCAAGCGCAAGGGTGTACCGTCGTTTCGCCGCATCCTGCGTTCACCGGAGCGCTGGCAGCGAATTGTCGATGTTGCAGCAGGCTGGGGCGAAGTCTTACCTCCCCATCCTGATGCGCAGGCGTTGGATACGTTCCTCATCACACGCCGTGCGGCGGACCCGCTCAGGTTTCCCGATCTGTCACTGGCCATCGTCAAACTCATCGGACGTGGTGAATATGTACTCGACGACGGAACCGGGGGCGCACCGGAACATTTCGGTCTGGCCGTGAAAGGGTATACCCATTCCACCGCACCGAACCGGCGCTATCCCGATCTCGTCACACAGCGGTTACTCAAGGCGGCACTGGCTGCTGCGCCCATGCCGTACCGTCCGGACGAACTGAAGTACCTGGCCGACTACTGCACCGAGAAGGAAGATGATGCGGAACGGGTGGAACGGCAAATGAGAAAATCCGCGGCAGCCCTCCTGTTGGAATCGCGTATCGGAGAACGGTTTGAAGCGATCGTGACCGGCCTTTCTGACAAGGGGACCTGGGTGCGGCTGCTTAACCCGCCGGTTGAAGGAAAACTTTCCGGAGGCCTGGCCGGACTGGATGTCGGCGACAGCCTGACCGTGGAGTTGGTAAGCACGAATGTCGAACGCGGGTTTATCGATTTCGTGCGAATCGCATCCTGAGGAGAAATCGCAGTGGCACCGACGGGCATGAGACCGGCGGGATGACTCAGGAACCCCAGAGCACATCCGGAACATTGGTGCCCGCAATCACTGTAAAGGACTCCGTTCCGAGCGTATAGGCCCCGGCCGGTAATAGCCCGGAAAATGAACCGGTCTCCACGATCTGCGCGCGCGCCCGTTCGATACTCGCCCGCTGATCTCCGGCAAACGGCATCACGGCCGGCACCAACTCCGGTCCCACCGCCTCGCCTTTCTTGGCATTCGCCGACCGCTTGGATCGTGGAGCAATCGTCACGGCGCCATAGGCCTGATCAATGGCGGCTACCTCCGCCTCCACCGCCTGCAACTGCGGATCATCGATCGTACGTCCGGAGGCAAGCAGGGCTGTTTTGGCCCGCAAGGCCAGCGATTTGTAGCGGCGGATGTCGCCGAGGTTACGGGCAGCCTGCGCCCCCAAGAAATGCAGCGCGGCCGGATCCTGCGCCAGGGCAAACGCACCGTCGCCCAGCGTCTCGATCCGTCGATAGGAGCGATCCACCCCGGCCCAGGCATTCTTCACCGCGAGCTGATTCATTTCCTCGGCCAGCCGTTGTACTTCGGCACGTGCCGCAGCTTCATTGTCACCTGTACTCCTGAACAACCGAGGCGCGGACCCGGCTCCCGCGAGGCGATACTGAGCCACATGCGCCAATTCATGCGCGAGAAGCGCACGACCGGCCGACGTCTGCGGTGCGTAGGCTCCCCGGTCGAACACGATCGTGTCCCCCATCGCAAAAGCGCGTGCGTTGACCGACGCCGCTGCTTTCTCTGCGCGAGCGTCGGCCACAATCCGTACCCGTCCGAAGTCCATGCCGAAACGCGGCTCAAACCACGCCCTGGTCGCCGGGTCCAGAGGATGGCCTCCTGAACACGAGACCTGCTCCACCGCCGCCGGGGTCGTACCCGCCACATCCTGTAACGATCCCTGTCCACGACTGGGGTCCACCAAGCCACGGCCAAGTCCTAACATTCCCTGCGGTTCCTGTAGTTGATGGCGCGCGGCCTGTTCCGCCTCCTGTTCGGCAAGGCCGGTCGGACTACTGACGAGCAACGGCTCTCCCGCAGCGGCGGAACGTGGAGGAAAGACCGGCATCCGGCCGAGGTCATGGCTAAACCGAGGCCGGTCTTGCCGGGTGGCATCGCTCCTCCCAGAAGATAGATTGGCTTCAGCGCGTGCGGAACGAGGTTGTCCGGTCGACTGACCGGTGCGCGCGCCCCGTTTTTGCAACGGATGACGGCCGAGCCCTGACATCATGGCCTCTCTCCTGGACAAGCCTCGCCATAGAATCCGCGTGGCACATCATTTACAATGCCCAACGCGGGAGATCGCCGCAGTGTGATCCCTGCCACGACCCATCCTGGTATTCCTTCAAGACGATCCCCGCCATCTGCTCCAACTGCCCAGGCGTTTTTCCATTCGTGGGATCCTGTTCATCCACAAACAGTTCCTGCCCAGGATCCCATTTGAAGATTCTAGCCGGTTGCGCGCGATCATGCGGTTGAAAGGACACAACGTCGCATCCGGAGTCATAACGTATCTCGTGATTCTTCCCCAATCGCCCTTGAGACTCTTCTACGATGTGTTCCGGCTGAGGATCCACGGCGTTCGGTTTTGGGTTCGTCCCCGGGCTCGCCGCCGGCACCGCTTCTCCCCTGACGCTGCCCTGACCCTGCAGGTCGAGCGTCTCTTCTTCCCCGCACATATTCATCACGGTCATCAGCGTCGGAGTAATGTCCAGGATTCTCCATGGGCCGATCCAGAAGTCATGTCGCCGCTGGTCGCCATAATCGCAATCGGGCTGCCCCTCGATCAGATGATCGGCTCGAAAGACACCGAGCCGATTAGAATCGGTTCTCAGGCTCACCTGCGCGAAACAACATTCGGGGCGTTGGGGATGGTAAATGGCGTCGAGCCAAAACAGCTGCGAAAAACGGGTGCGGCAATCAGGTGCGGGTAAGCCGGCGACAAGATCATCAGATGATTGCGACTCCCCGTTCTGTGTCGCCTCGGCGAGTTTGACCTCGCCAAATCCAGCCCGCTGGAGAATCGGACCAGCGCCCGAGGCAGTACCGCCACGACTTTGTTGGACTACATGCGTCAATTCATGGGCCAACAATCCTCGCCCTCTATCCGTACCCGGCGAAAACTGCCCGGTGCCCATGACCACGTCTTGACCGACAGTATACGCTCGCGCCTGAACTGCCGCGGCCGAATCCGCGGCTTTCGAATTGTGATGCACCCGTACCCGGCCGAAGTCATGCCCCAACCGCGACTCCATATGCGCCCGCGTATGGACGTCCAACGGTATGCCGGGCGATGCAAGCACTTCGTCGACGATAGGCGGGACGCTGCCTGTCCAGGCATGCTCGAACGTATGGGCACCTTGTTGTGCGCGGCATTGCGTGCAGGTCCCGCCACAGGCGCAGGACCGTTGTCGAGGCAGAAGGAAGGGAGAAGCCATCCGTCCAACACCGACCGACACCTCATTCGGTGCCCGTTGGTTCGGGGTGAGTCTGGGGGCCTTCATCGTTGCATCACGTTCTTGTGGAGGCCGATGAACTGTGTCTATTTACCCCGCCCCTTCCCCCGAATCGGACGAGGGGGGGTCGGCGTAGGTTGATCGCCGAAGCGCTTCTTGTCTTCCTCGATCAATTTCTCCAATGCCGTGATTTCCGCCTGGTACCCGGCGAGCTGTTGATCGATCTGGCGAGTGAATGTGGCTTTCGCTTCCGCAAGGTTGGCCACCCGCGTCTTCAATTCCGCCACCGTCGCCTCCCTCGCCGCAATCGTCGCAGCCTGGGTCGGCGGCTTCTTGAATGCCGCTTCCAGGGATGCTCTGGCCTCGCCGATCACTTTCGTTTGCTCTGCCACCATCTGATTCAAGGTCGCCATCTGTATTCTCCTTTAGCCGCGCAGGTCTACGGTCGATTGAACCCGGAAATCGGGGCCGGAATGCCGCCGAAATTCACCGGATTGGCCTGGGCCAGGTTGCCCATGTACACCGCGTCCTTCATGCCGTGGAAATCCACGGACGGGATCGGGACATTCGTCTTGATGTGGTTGCCCATCACGATCGCGCTTCTGGCCGAGAGCGACACGGTGGCGGTTCCTTGGGCGGCCACGCTGGCATGCCAGCAGAAATTGTTACTGAAGAAGAGCCGTTCGAAGCGGCGAAACAGATTGTCGCTCACATTCTGCTGAGCAACCTCGACTAATGCTGTCCGGCCAGGCCCGAGGAACTTGTTGTCGAGAATCTGCGCGCTGAATCCAAACACGACCTGTCCTGCACCGAAGTTGATCACCTGTTCCAGCCACCCACGCATCCAAAGCGCGCGATGCTCCTGATTCGCATCCAGCAAGGCCGCGTTGGCGTAGGTGATCAAGTTGCTCTGCACTCGCGCTTCCAGAATCAGATCCGCGATGATGCCCCACGAGAGCGCACTGATCGTCGCATTATCCGGTGAGATCCCCGTATTCATGACCTCACAGGACTCCACGCACAACTCCCCGAGCTGCACGGACGCGCCGATGCCGATCGACGGGGCTTGCTGGTATCCGCAGTTCAAGATCCGATTCTCTGTCAGGGCACATTTGGCAAACCCCACCAGGCTCAGAATGCCCCAATGCCGCATGTCTTCGACGCGATTCTGACTGCAGGTGAACGAGGTATGAAAGACCGCGGTGATTCCGCCGCCACCCCGCACCAGACTGTTGTCGGCCACGACGTTCGCCGTGCCGCCGCTGGTCGCGATCGGCCAGGCGGTATTGGTGAGACGATTGCCCTGCACACGGACGCGACTGGACGCCACCAGCAAGAGACCGAACCCGAGCTCCTGACCGTCGCTCTCCAAGCGGTTGTCCAGTACCTCGGCCCCTTCGTTGCCGATCACGACGATTCCTTCCTGCACGCCGATGACCTGGTTTCCAGCGACCCGGCCGCCGATCGTCCCGAGACTGCCGTTCGCGCCCAATTTGGCCAATAAGAGCGCAACCGGTCGAACCGATCCGGCTTCCTTCAGCATGGAGCGGAGTTGGTTGCGTTCGACGACCGTGTTGCGGCCGCTCACCGAGATGCCACCGTACTCGGGAGAATTATAGAGCAGGATATTGTCGCTGATGACGCAGCCATCGGCAGCCACGTCGATGCCGAACGCCTTGATGGTCGAAGCCTCGACCTGCGCACCAAGCCGCACGATGTAGTTCCCGGCAATAGTCGAACCGGCGGCCAGCGAAAATGGCACACCGGTCAGGAGCCCGTTGTTCAGCACGATACCGAAGACAAAACCCAGGATACGATTGTCTTCAATACGCGCGGGGAAGGACAGGTCTTGGAGCAGAAGCCCGACCAGGCCCGCGTCGCTCTGCCGCTTGTTTGCGGCATCGAAACTGTTACCGACGATGGCCAGCCCCGTCGTATCGGCGAGCGTCCAGACTCCATACTGCACATTGTCGACGACACAGCCCGTCACGCGCACGTCGCTGCTACGGCTGATGACGAGACCGGCGATCTGACTCAGCACCTGCGCGTGCAGCACGCACCGCTCGATCGTGGTCTCGCGGCAACGGTCCACCGTCACCAGGGCCTGCAGGCCCTGACCCTGCTGCCCCTTTGTCTCCAGCACAAGGGAAAGCCCCGAGACCGTCACGTGCTCCAACAGCAACCCGTCGGGATGCGTGATATGCAGAAGCTCAGTCCCGTTCCTTCGCACCACTCGCGCGCCCAGCGTTTCCCCGTGTAGCGACACGTTGGATCGTTCAATGCGAATCGGCGCCTCGATCTCGTGATCGCCCACCTTCAGGCAGACGCACCCGCCTGCGTCCGGCAAGGAATCGATTGCCGATTGAATGTCATCGCCGGGACGCACGACGACCGTGCAACAGCCTGGCGTGAGCTCCGTGAGCGGAGGGAATACCGTCCGGCAATCGTGGATCTCGCCGTCGGCCTCGATGATCGCGAGATGGCCGTAATGGTGGTACAGCCCGAGGGGAGGCGTCAGATTGAGTCGTTCGATATCGGCATCCGCGGTTCTCGCCGCAAAACACCAGTAGTCTCCGGTATGCGCCATCCCCCCTGCCTGGACGGTCAGGGTCGCTTGCACCCCATGCTCCAACACGAAACTGGGGTTGGCTGCGGACAACTCGATCAACCCGTCGGTCGTCAGGTCAAGATTGACGAGTTGCGACCCGTCCGGCTTGCGCACAATCCCGGTTTGATCCCACCGGATCACGCGCAGATGTTTCGTCGCATCGGCGACACCTTGAGGGAAATCGCCGACCGGCAGCGCAGGGGTAAATGTCAGCGTCTTGCTGGTGTCGTCTACCGTCACCTTGCGCATGTCACCGGGCAGACCGGCGAACTCGCGCACATCACTCGTGAACTCCACCCAGTCTCCGGTCTTGAATCGCAGGACGTTGTCGCGCCCGAGACTTTCCACGCGCACGGTCGTCCGACCGGCAAGGATTTCGACGATAGTGGTGGACACATGGGCATTCTCCCGCGACCACTTCACCTTGGCCGTCGTGTTCGTCGCACTGTGGACCTCGACGCGGTACAGATGGTTCTCCAGACCACGATACCCGCCGGTCGGCGGCACGAGACAGGGATCAGGCTCCGTGGTGACGGCAACCGTGGTGGTCGTCAGCCGCGCCGACGACGGAAGGTTGCTCGCAGGCCAACCGGGGATATTCTCCAGAGGAGTATCGCAATTCACATCCGCCGGGATGCCGCCCAGAATCCTGACCTGCCAGGCCGTCTGGTTCCTCGTGGTCGAATCGACATTGACGGCCGGCTCGATAAGGTCCGGGGCCTGTAGATGCGTCACTTCACGGCGCCACACGTCCAGGTAGACAAGCGATCGCACCTGCGGCGGAATGGTCACCGGTCCACCAAAGGGCTGATTCTTTACCAATAGTGCGGCCGTGCCGTACTGCTCTTCGATCGTCGCATCGAGTGCGGGCGCCGTGCCGTGGTTTTCAGCGACGTACCCATCGACGTACATCCGGCCTTGACCAACGGTCAGTTCCCCGCCGGTCACCTCGATTTTGAACCCATCTGGTGTCTCAGCCGGCACGCCGCACCGACCGACGACATCAATGGTCTCGGCTCGCCAGCGACGGTCCTGCAAATCGACATACTCATTCCAATCGGCATCCAGGTCGACACGTCCCTGCTGCCGCAGGACACCCTGGTAATGTTTTTCAGGGTTGAATCGTTTACGGCTGTAATCGCCACTCATATGCGCTCTCCTGATCGCTCGTTCGTTAGAATTCCATGGCCATGCCGAGGCTCGTCACGTCGAGTAGAATATCCCTGCCTCTAGCCCGAACCTCAGATACTCCTGCAATCTAATGTTGAGATTATCTTCCCGCTGCGGTGCGAAGACGTCATGAAACACACCCATCTCAGATTCATCGTCCGCCCCGCGTCGGATTTCCTCCGGACACTGTCCTGCGAGTTGACCATAGGCCGCCTGCCCATACCGGCGAGCGGTGAAGGCCGGCCTCACACGCGCCTGGGCTGCCAGCGTGATGGCTTGTATTTGGGAAACACTGAGGCTGCCCTTCGGCTGATCCGCCTCTAACAGTGCCGCATCCACGGCCAGATCCGGTTGGCAACGATACCGGCGAGGCACGATGGAATTCAGCGGTACAAAGGAACACCGACAACAGCCCTGCTGGTTTTGCTCCGACCAGACCGGGTGACTCCAACTGTCCCCACTGGCGAGGGCCGCCGCGAAAATCGTGTTCGACGCGAGGTCTAACCGTTTCGTGTGTACCTTGCCGATAACCGTGGTATTCACGATGCTCAACACCCCACCGGCGCCCAGCCCGTCGAGAGCCGCATAGGCTACTCCGGTCGGAGAGGTCGCATCGACCAGCGTATTGGTAATCGACAGGTCGGCACTGTCCACGGCGAGGACGCCGCCCAGCACACAGTGATCGATCTCGACGGTCGTCCCCTCCCGCTCTATCACCAACGACGCAGCGGACAGCGACACCGGCTCACCCTCTCTCGTCAGACTCAGCCCCGGCACCAACGTGCAATGGCGCAACCGCAGGAGTCGCGTCCCGCCGGCACCCGCTGCCACGACCAGCAGCCGCCCGCCGGTGATGAGCAGTCCGTTCAAGGTCAATTCTGCACCCGGCGCCAAGGTGAGGGTCCAGTCTCCGCTCAGCACCAGCGTCGGGCGATGTTCGTTAGCAGCACGCACCTCCACCTTCGCCTCTGCAGGGAGATTCAAGCTCAACGCTTCCGCATACAATCCACTGTCCTCGACCTGCACGATGCCACCGGTTTGAGATGCCGTGAGTTCCGCTTGAAGACTCTGGCCCTGCGTCACGGAGGCAAACCCGCCGCCCAACGCAAAGGTCTTCCCTCGCTCGTACTCTCCGCCGCCGGTGGGCATACTGAATCCGTAGTGATACGTCACGCGCAGATTCACGGGCGGGGTGCCCGGCGGAATAGCAATCCGCCCGAGCACTGGATCGATCGAGATTTTGCTCACCGGAAGATGTGCCCAGCTTGCCCCGTCATCCGACAGATCGCAGACCTGCACCTTCTCCAGGCTCGTATCCACATTGTCTGCTTCGAGAAACAGGCTCAACTGCGGGCCATAGTATTGAGCAAGATACCTGTCCAACACCCTGCGGCTGATCGGCTCCGGCACGTTCAATGGTTCCGCCAGGTGCGTGATATCCGTTTCCGACTGCGGTCGAGTGAACAATTGTTGGTTGTTCCCCAAAGGACTGAACAGAAACCGTTGATCGTCGACGCGGAACGCGGGTGAACGGCGCACCGTAAAGGCGTCCAACCGCCAGAGAAACAGACCGATGTTGGGAATGTTGTATCGCCCCTGCTGGGTTTCAATACGCCGCATATCGGCAGAATGGGCGATGCCGTTAAAGGCCGTATCCCGCCGCTCCAAGGCTTCCCAATTTCGCAGATCGACCGTGGCGAGATTGGTCGGGCGCAGGTGGTTCATGTACTGACTGGTTTCGAGCCACTGAAAGAATTCCACCACCTGGGCATTCCAGCCTGTGACATCACGGGCCAGTTGCTCGAGGACAGTCGCCGTACCTTTTCGACGCCGATACGCGATGGTATTGGCCACCTCGGCCCTGGCACTACGCGTCCGCTCAGTGACCGCGTGCAAGGTTCTGTAGCCGATTAAGTCACCGATGTAGGGCGCCACCCAGTCGGCGCAGGTTTCAATAAACTGATCGTCGTAGAGTTGATCGAGATTGTCCCGCAGCACAGCGATGTCTTCGGCCAGCACTTCGCACAAGGCGCGCAGCGCGCCGCTCTGTTCGGCATCACGGATGCGGTAGATCGCGGGAAGAAGCTGGTACAGTGTGTCTGCTTCTGGATTCATTGGATTGCCTTCAGTTGAGTCAATGACGCGGGCTCGAGCAACAACAGTTCCGCCGCCGGAACCACCCCGTCTGCCCCCATGGCCGGTCGATCCGCGATCAGACGCGGCTGAATCGCCGGGAGCGACTGGTCTGTGCGTGCGAACCGGTCCAGATCCACCGCCACCACACCCGGAACAGCCTGGATTGCGGCAATGACTTCACTCAGCGCAACCGGCTGACCGAACGCCCTGGCTGCAAAGCTATACCGCTGCTGGAGGTCGGCGGATATCGCCTCCATCACAACGTCGCTCACATGGTCCGGATCGATCGTGACCGTCCCTGCAATCTCGAACCAGGCCTGCCGGTACGCCATCACCGTGAACGCCACAAAGGGATCGCCGTAGGTACGCAGAGACTCCTTCAACTTGGTGATGACGGAACCATCTTCATCCAACAATTCCCCGTCCGGTCCGGCGACCGTGAGGAAGATGCTCCGCTTGCGGCCATCCCACACCCAGACAGCCTGAGCCTTGGCGACACCGGAAAACGTCCGGGAGAAGTCTTCGTAATCCTGCAACGACACGGCACGATCCAGCGTGAGCACCGTCAGCGGTGCGTTCGTGCGCGCGTCGTCCTTCGACTCCGGATCTTCGGCTCCCTGCGCAGCTTCCGGATTCACGACGCCTTTTAATCCGAGCGGTCGACTCATCAGCAGACTCAGTTGTCCGGCCCGCACGAGCCCCCCGAGACCGGTGCCCTTGCGATACTCGGCCCGAACATTGTTTTGTCCGGTCGGCAACCGCGCCCCCGTAATCCCGTCACCGAACCGGATCGTGGTGCGGCCATCGTCGTCCCGCCGGGTGATATAAATGCGCTCGGTGGGTCCATGCCCATAAAAAAACGGGACCTCTTCCCACAGAACCTCATTGACATACACCTTGAGTGTCGAAGCCGAACCGTCCGGCGTATCGGCACTGACGTACGTGACAGGTGGTTGGTGCAGGGTAAATTGCTGATACGGCACCGCCGCATCGCCGCTGCCCAATGGTTCCTTGACGCTTTCTCCGTGGGTGGCGGCCGCCACATTCGCGTTGATGCGGACCGTGGCGCGCTCGTACACGTTGGCGAGCGCCGTCGCGAGTTGCACCATCGTCCGATCGCGATCCTGAATAATAGCGGTACCGACCGCCTCGTCGATGAAGACAATCTCCGACACCGTGTCCGTCGCCGAGTCTGAGGCGACCAACTCGATGTCACCAGCGCTGATATCCAAAAACCCTGTCCGACCGTCGCGATCCATCAAGGGCAACCGCAGCAATGGTGGGACGGATTGGGTCAGCGACGCCCCGAATTCCTCCGGCGTCAACGGGAGCAGCGACGCACCCGCCACGGTTGCGGGAGCACCGATCATCTCCAGCAGGTCGCCAGGCGTCAGCAGGACCGAGCCGCCGTCATCGAGCATCAACGCCGGCGGTAGTTGAGGTCCACCCAGCGGCACCTTGTGTCCCTTAAATGGAGTAGGCGCCGGATGTTTGAGACGAACCGCCTGACGCCCACCGGTCACCGCAAGCGGGCGTCCCGGTATCAGACCTTCTACCAGTTGATCGAACGCGAGTACCTCGCCATAGACCGGATACAACAGAGGCAACGCGGCCGGGACCATCTCCTCGCTCTGAGCCGAGATCGTCATGGTGCGCAGCAGGTCCAGCTTCGAACTGGAAGCCTTCGCCCAACTTGCGCTCAGGCTGAGGGTCGTTCCATTGCCGGCAATGCCGTACCGAGCGACCGAACGATGAACCACATCGGTGATCGTGGCAAAGGTCCATATGCGTGCACCGTTCACCGGATCATCCTGCTCCACGACGGCGAAACTGTTGGTCAGGACCTTGTCGTTGCGGCTGCTGAGGGTGATGCGCGTCACCGTCTCGCTGGCATCCAACGCCCACTCACTGAATGTCCCCTGAAACACGCCACTGCTATTGAATTGCGGCTGTAACGGCGCATTGTGCCCGAAGGGCGAAGCCTGGCTTCGCAAGACGTAGACGCCTGGCCTGGTAGCGGAAATCGTCTCGGCACTGGTGGACATGGTCGCGAGCGAGAGCTTCGTGCTCTTGCGATCGGGAGACGACACGACACCGGTCACACGACGGATCGAGGCTTCAAAGCCACTGCCACTCTCCACGACAATGAGCACGACCTCCCCGACCGTCACATTCACGTTGCTGCCGGACAGCCACAGTGCCGGCATATCCCAGCTCAGCGGTTGTGTGGCTGCCTGTTGGGCCAGGAGCGCATTCCATGCCGGCCGAGCCTCAATGGCTTCGACCGTCTCGAAGGTTTGCGGGTGTTCATCCGGCCCGGGGATACTCTGCACCTTGGTCCCGACCGCTAAGGTCATCGGCTGAGCCGCCTGTTGCGGCAGGCCGGGACTGTCTTCGAGGGTGAAGGCCACATGGGTGGCGGCAGCCAGACCTGGACCGAGCTGATACCCGAGCAGGCGCGACTGCTCGAGAATCGAGAGGCGCTCGGTGGCCGTTCGTAAGTAAGATTCGTTGGCGATGCGTTCCTGATAGAAGGTAATAATGTCGCCGGTGACAGCCCAGGCGTCCAGCAACGCGATGGTGAAATCATCCTCGTCGCGGGTTCGCAGCCCGCGTAAGACCGGCCAGCGACTGTCGGAGAGCCGCGCCTGGAGGCTTTGACGAAACGTCCCGTAGGTCCCCACGCGATAGGCCACCGCCGACAGGCCCGGTCGATTGACGAGCAGGCCGGGGGTCGCGGCCTCGATACCGGCGCAGCAGCCGCATTCCTCTGGAGAATCCTGACTCATTTCCCTCCTCCCAACGTGATGGTCACCCGACCATGCTCCGGGAAATTGCGGTCATTGTCCAAGCGGGGAATTTCCAGGGCGGCCATCTCCAGGCGTCCACTGTCCAGGCGAGCGCTCTCCGGAATCCCCTGCCGCTGAAATGTCCGCACCTCCACGGATTCGACACCGGTTACCTGATGGGCAGCCCCATAGACGGTACTGAGATAGACCGGCTGGCCGAAGGTCCAGAGATCAGGGTGAAAGAGACCGCGACGTCCATCCGGCAGATCACGATTACTCAGCACATCAAGCAGCTCACGCTCGATATCACTTCGGAAATGTTCGGGGCGCACGCAGACATGCAGATCGATCTCAAGCGATACGAACTGCGGACCGTCGATCTCCAGATCATGACCGGCCATGCGATACCGATCGACATGTGCCCGGATGTCAGTCTCAAACTCGTTGGACAGGGCGGCGCCCCCCTCACGATCGACCGTCACGAACACCGTGTGCCAGCTCCCCGTCCAGCGAAACGTGGCAGCGGCCCTCTGCACGTCGGCTCGACGCTCGGTCACTTCGGCATAATCAGCCTCTGTCACGGCCCGCTCCTGCACGCGATACGCCACTGGCGCGCGTTGACGCACGTCCTGCATCGATTCGGGGTCCTGCCCACCGACGGCCGGCAGTGGATTTCGTACCAGAGTGATTTCGGGAAGAGTCAGCGCAATGTGGACCAGAGAATCCGCGCCGATGTTCCCCGCCCGGCCGTTGCCGACACGGTATCGGGCTGTAAACTCCGTCCCCGACTCGGGCCGCCGGCCATGCACATCGTCCCCGAAGCGAATCGTGCCGCTGCCATCATTCTCGACCTCAACGACATACTCATCCGCTTCAGCACTGCTGTTCAGCAGATCGCGGCGCGCCGTCCAGGTCGTGGTCTCTGGGCCTTTCATTCCCGCCAGAAGGATGGACGGCTGCACTGTCCGAAGATCCCACTGCAGCGCAGTTCGCGCCGATTTTGCATGGTCGTAGACAGGCCCCGCATGTGTGAGGGGTCCCTTGGAGAGGCTCGGCCGAAAGCGCGGCGGAACCGCGTCACGAGTGAGCAGGGTGCAGCGATCCGCTCCCTTCGACCGAGGCATGAACAGAAATGGGTCTGGCACCGAGCCCAGTGATTCATCCGCTTGTGTGGTTCCGTGATCGACCAGGATCAGATTCCCTCGGACCAGGGTGACGGCATCGCGATATCCGGCGTTTGTGGCAGCAGAGAGGCAGAAGGGAAACGGCAGGGCATCCTCCTGATGCCAGGTGATCTCCGTAATCAACTGATTCGTCACCGGATCGGTGAGCGGCCCGCCCCCCGCCGCCGTCGTCACGACCCGATCCAGTCGCACGACATGACGTGTAGTGGGATCGGCATCAGCAGGTGAACCGGTTTCTGGACCGATGACTTCCTCGAGCAGCAGTAGCATCCCCGGCTTGAGTTGTGGATGATTTCCGAACAACGTGGCCGAGGTCGCGCCTTTCGGCAGGCAGCATCGTTGGTCGCTCCAGCTATACAACCGCATCTCGTTATGATCGGCATAGAGGGACTGCAGGGACTCCATCGCCTCAAACAACAGATCGGCCTGTTCATAGATTCGTGGGGCGTTGGCAATGCCGGTAGGCTGCCCCGGGATGAGCGTCGTGAATCTGGTGCCGATGGGAATGGCGGGATTGGTCGGGTCGACACGAACCACGTCGGCAGAGACTTGAATATGCACCCAGGTTCTCGCGTTGCAGCCCTCGCTCATGTAGTAATCCATCAGTCGCGCGTGGCGGCGGAGGGACACGCGACGCCGCGCGGTGCCCAGATAGGCTTCCGTCGCAACCGCATCCTGCTGATAACTCAATTGATCGGCGGTGTACGCCAAGGCCTCGACCAACATGACCCCGAGATCAGCGGGACTGCGTTCCTGCCATTGCGGCATCAATGCCGACATGCGATCAAGCATGACCCGGCGAAAACTCGCATAGTCCTTGGCTAAATAATCGATCACCGGTGCCGGCTCAGGCACGTCCGAACATTGATGTTGCGGTGCACAATCGAAGGGGCTGGGGCATTCGACCTTGAATGAAAACTCGATCGCGGCCAGTTGCGGATCGATTCCAGATGGCACCGCGTCGTTCAGGGCATCGATCACCAGACGCAAGGTGTAGGTTGAGAAGTCACCGGGCTGATCCACTTCAACAGTCAGGACATTCGCGGAAGGTCCACTGGCGGCAACGGCAGACAGCACATGGAAGGTGGTGATGCGCTCCCCGCCTTCGAGCCTGATGTTGCTCGTTAGGAGCGTCAGCGCTCCCAGCGGCTTCACAAAATGGAGTTTGAGCTTCCGTTGCCGTTCGGCTTCCGTCGGCGCGGTGTGATCGATGACTTCAAGAAAATCGATCCCGTTCAGGGTCGGATGGTTCCGCACCACCTGACGACGCAACTCGTCGCAACAGGAATACTTCACGCTCCGCCTCCTTGGACGAAGGTCCCGACGACACGAGTCCCCGTCCGCCTGATCACATACTGCACCGTCACCCGTAATGTTGAGTCCACGGCCGCCACCTGCACCGATTCCACCAGGATCCATTCACCCAACCAGCGCTGCAATGAGCTCTGCACCAGCACCTGTGTGGTGGCGGCCAGCACCTCGCTGTTCGGCGCGAACACCAGCTGGAGGAGGCCGCTGCCGAAGTCCGGCCGCATGACCCGTTCACCGGGATGGGTGAACAGCACCTGCTCGATCAGATCGCGAATATGGTCGGCTTCGTCTGCGCCGGCGGTCCTGCCACGCGCATCGAACCGATAGGGGAAATTCACCTGCATCATCGTCACACTCCCGTAACCCTGGTTTGGGTCACCGATGCGAGCAACGGCGTCCCAGAGGGCGCACAAATCGCCTGACTATCGATCAACAACAGCGGCAGACCGTTGCTCGTCACCCTGGTCGCCGCCGTGATGTATTGCGCAGTGACGCAGGGCCCGTTCGCGGCGGTAGGCGGGGGCAACGTGCAGCCAGCCACGACGTAGAGGCTGTTCATCGCCACCGTCGGTTGCCCGCTGACGAGCACGCGTGGATTCGGCGCCACCGGCGTCGCTTGCCCCGCATGCGCGCACATCACGGTCGCTCCGAGGTGCAGCAAAAATCCTGGCATCCTGTCCTCCCCCGACTTCGATCCTGAAAGACTCGCTGTTCGGTCGCCTCACACGATCGTGAGCGCCCCGTTATTCACGGTCACCGCCGGCCCGACCAGCGTGACCATCGCGCCCTTGCCGTTTTGAATGTAAATCCCCGTGTCGTTCACGATGAGCGTAGCCCCGGTCGCACTTTTCAACATGATCCCGCCGGTCGGACCCGGCACATCGCTGATCACAATGGCATTTTGAGCCGTCGTCTGAAGCACGATGTTCGGACTCGCGGGAATCCCAGCTAAGGCCAGCACCGGCACCTCGGCGGCACTGCCGTACCAACAGCCGCTCCAGATGGGGTAATCCATGTTGCCTTGTTCAAACTCGACCCAAACGCCCGATCCGATTTGCGGCAGCATGTAGGCGCCCATTTGTTTGCCGCTGGCCGGGAAACAAGGCATGGCCCAGGAGGTCGGAATCAATCCGGCGACGTCGGGAACCTGCACTTGTAGTCGCCCCATCTGCATGGGGTCGATATTGTTCAAGACCGTGCCGCGATACTTCCCGTAATATTTCTGCGCATCGCTCATACCGGCACCAGCGGGGTGATGGATACTAATCCGTTGCGCGTGAGACGGAAACTTTGCTGACAACTTCCTCGCTTGATGGTCGTCGTCACACTGTCTACGTAATACAAACCATCAAAGGCCAATCCCGCGCCACGCACCCCGACTAACCCGCGCGACGTCAGGAGCCGGCCATAGCGCGCGACATCGAGCGACCCGCTCCCCGTCACCGCGTCCATCGAATCGCTCGAAGCCTTCAATCCCTCGTTGAGCGCCTCCGGCGCGGACAGTTTTCCGGTGGCCTTCAGCATCGACAGTTTCGTCACCGGTGGGCCGACCAGACCCAACGGTGGCTGCAAGGGATTGATGTCGGGAATCGGAATGGGAATGGGCACCTTGCTCAAGGCATTGTGAATCATCACGATGGGCAGATCCTTCTTCGTCGAGTTGAACTGAAAGCTGAGCGACTCCACGTTACGATCGAAATCCATGTCGACATTGAGGGCTGGTTGTGGAATGCCCACCTTGAGTTGAGGCCCCCAATAGGCCGTGTTCGTGCCGGGCACGGGACCCGGATCGATGTAGAACACGTAGCCGGCATCCTCAGCCAGCTTCAGGATGTAGTTGAGATCCGTGCCCTGCTGCGATGGAATACGCATCGTGGGGATCGGGACATCGAACCCGATCGGTGGAATGGCGAGCGGAATCACGCCGAAGACCGCATACTTGGCCAGGATTGCCGTGACACGCAAATTCGCCGGCATGGCGGGGAACGGCAAGCCGTCGAACGCCTGCAGATCCATGACCTTGGTGAGGTCCTCGCCGGTGATCGTCAACGTCGATTCTCCCGGCTTGTCACCCGAAGTGATTTCCTGGTTGGTGATGACACCATCCATCAACACGTGGGGGATCAAGTTGATGGTCGCCACCAGAATGACGCGCATCAACGGCGTCCGCGTCGCCGCAACCAGAAACGCCTGCTGCAGAGGCGACTTGTTCTGAATCGTGAACTGCAGCTGAAACCCGCCCGCCGTACCGGTCGCGCTGGTCACCTGCACTTCGGTCAGCGCATCGAGCACCGGCCGAGGAACGGGAAACGGGATCACCGGCCCCGCCAGCATTGTCAGATGGACGCCTTTAAGCACCGGGAACCCCCGTCACGCCTTCCGGTAACGCGATGTGCACCACCGTATCCAACCGCTCGACGAGCGCGTCCGGCCGCACCGTATCGTTCGCATCGCACAAGCGCCAATATTGTTCCGGATCGCCCAGATAGGTGCCTGCGAGATGGTCGAGCCGCTCCCCGGCCGTCACTCGATGTTCCTGCACGACGGTGAAGCGGTCGCTCGCCTGCACGAATCGCCGTCGCAGATGCACCACCATGGTCCCGTCGCTTCCGACCATCGACGTGGTCTTCACCCCGTAGTACCGGCTCGTCGGCGGAAAAGGATTCGGCTTGAGTGCACTGTCCAGCAATGCCTGTAATGGATCCGCCATCTGTCTTTGCCTCCTGTGCTCTACGCGAGTCCTTACGGAATCCCCGTCAGCCCGAGCGTACCCAAAGTGCCGCCCTGCGCCTTCGCGCGGAGCCCTTCCTTCTGTTGCAGATAGCTCATGAACAAACTGCCCGCCTTATGCGTAAAGCCCACGTCATCGATGGACAGTACGCGCATCCCTAGGCTGACCTTCGCGCGGATGGGATTGAGGTTCGGATCGAACGCTTCTTCCGTCACACTGAACTCGGTCAACCGCACCGGGATGACACGATGTTGCCCGAAGACGAACAGCGGCAACGCGGTTTCCATCGGCAGAATTTCGAGTGTGCCCAAACTCGACAGCGTATGATTCGTCGTCAATTGTCCCGTGCTGGGATACAGCAGGGTCTCCAGCGTCGCAAGCTGGGGGGAGATCCCGGCCTCTCCGATCGTGCGATCACCGGCTTCCATCTCGTCAGTCGCATCAATTTCCGCATCCAGCTTGATCGTCTCCACCGCAGGGCCCTTTAGCCTGAGTGCCTCGGATCGATCACCACCATCGCTCACTCCCTGCACTTGCAACGTTCGGCTGAGTGACTCCGGGTTGTATTGCAGAGGAATGATCCGTTGCACCTGCGCCGTGGCCGGATCGATCAACACAATGCCGCCTTTGAGGAGTTTTGGGGAACCGGGAAAGCTGCTCATGACGACCTCGTTGTTCGACCACGCACGGCTGAATGTCCGACTCCCTGCTCCATCATCCGCCTGATCCTTGATCGTCTCGTGCTGCCGGTTGCGGGTCGGGAGCCGGGACGGCTGTGGGAGGCATGGTGGGCACTTCGCCCGGAACCTCGTGCCCCGCGCAACAGGACTTCCGTATGCGCTCTTTCGCCTCGAATTTCTTCCTCAAGTCTCCCTGGTACTGCGCGCGTGTTTTATACGCATCGGCATCCCAGGGAAGATCCCCATTCCGGTACCGTTCCAGCCATTGATTGTTCTCGCGCATGTCGGCTTGGATCGCGATCATCTCGGCGATGAGCGCAAAGCAATCGTGGGCGGGGGTAATCTCGACAGCGCAATCGACGGGGAGCATCGGCGCCGGCTCGGTGCGATGTTGTGCTTGATCGAGGTTCAATACGGCGCCGGATGAAATCGCTGCTTTTCTCTGCACGGAGGGACTTTGCCCCATGCCGGATTGTTGAACAACATGCGTCAATTCATGGGCAAGCAGATGACGCCCCACGCTGGTGCCTGGGGAATATTGCCCGGCGCCGAAGACCAGGTCTTTGCCGACCGTATAGGCCAACGCCTGGACTCCGCGTGCCGACGCCGCCGCGGTCGCATCGTCATGCACCCGCACGTCGCCGAAATCATGACCGAAGCGAGCCGCGAAAAATTCTCGCGTCGACACATCCAACGGACGGCCCGGTGACGCCAGCACGTTCTGAACCAACGACTGGGAACTGGCCGCTTGTGAGGCCTCTGGAGCGGCCTTCCGCTGCGCGACCGCCGGCGGGCCAGCCGGTGCACCAGGCGGCGACGGCTTCGACGACTTGGCGCTCTTGCACTCACGTTTCGTCAGCACCAACAATCCGTCAGGACAATGGTAATCGTAAAAGCACAAGGGCGTTGCCGGCGGAGGAGTTTCCGTGGCAATCTGCCCCGGCCCCATTCCGACGACGACATCCGTCTCCCGTACGATGACTCTCACCACCAAGCCATCACTGAAATGGACGAAACAGCCGTAGTTGCCATTGGCAACCGGAGGCTCACACTGGATTTTCTCCACCGTCGCCTGGGAAGGCGGTGTGATATCGTGCTGGACATAGTTCTCGGCGGCCCGCTTGCTGATACTCTCCGGATCGTTTCGCCAGCTCGGGCAGCGGCTCCCACCCTCGTCGGAGGAGCCGTCCTTGGGCGCCGCCCCGTCGGAGGTTGACTGTTCTCCGACCGGGGCCGATTCTTCTCCGGCGGCTTCCGCGCGTTGAACGGTCCCCTCGTCTGCCTGGCCCCCACTGTCCCCGACAACCCGTTGGACCACCGGCCGAGTCTGGAGAGATTGCGATCGACCTAGCTGCCCATCCGGCATCTGCATGACCTGCGCAGCAACTCGATCCGCCTCCTGTTCGTATTCGTCACCCGGTTCGTTGATCCGCAACTTGGTCTGAAGCGATTGGCCGAGCATTTTCTTTTTCTCACACTCCGAACAAGTCCCGGTCAGCTGACTCGTCCCGCCGCAAGCACATTGTGGTTGTAGAAGACCGGCGTGCGCAGCCCCACTCCATGCGGCCTCAGTCTGCTGGTGACTCGCTTCTCTTCTCATAAGGGCGACATTAACCCTTCCCACTGCCATCGTGATGGGGACTGCTTTTGGTTGCTCCGCCTCATACAGGCACCTGCTCCGTCACATACCGGGACGCGTTGACATAGAGGTGACCGAACAACTCCGGGAACAATGCCTCATACTGTTGCAGCTGGGCTTCTATCCGTCGCACCTCCTCGAGCCGAACGATCGTGTGGTGGATGAGGTGCTGATCTGCCACCGTCACGGCAATCATATCGAGTCCCTCTTCATTGATCGCCAACGTCATCCACTCCCAGGGGCCATGCGCGAACAGGCGCGCGAGGAGATCACGGCTGAGTCCGAGCTTCAGACATTCCAGCGCACGGTCATCGATGCCATGCCGAAAGGCCAGGAGCTTCTCAACGAATTGCGCCCGTCCGAAACAGATGCGCCGACGCACGGCGGCCGCCTGTTCACGAATCACGGCGGGTGGACGTTCGAGAAATTCTCGCGAGAAAATCCGGTCAGCTTCTGCTTCCAACTCGACAAACCGGCCCCGTCGCTCCAACGGATGTCGCACCAGCCAGATGCCGCCCGGCAGATCGCTATACAACCGCGGCGGATCGGCAAGGTAGCGCTGGCCACAAGCCAGACAGGACACTTCCCCCCAAGTGCCCTCGATGATCCGTTGCGCCGCCGTCTTGATGCGCGCCCCATTCACACTCACAAACACCTTCTCCTCCTGCTCGACACCGCAGTTGGGACAGCGCAGGCGTTGGACGACGCAACGACTCATATGAAATCCGCATACCCTTTCAAGACAGGATCGCCTTCAGCTTGAATCCTGACCCCGAGATAAGACAGGCTCGTGCGCCCGGCCGCCTCGCAGAGATGCCGCAGGCTTTCTTCTGCCTGCATAAGACGAACCCCATCGAGCAGCCCCGCCGCGACGACCGGAGCAACGTCTGGGTAGTCGATCTTCAACGATGAATCCGTTCCGTCCTCGGACACCGCCAGCGAGACAAAAAGCGTATGCGCGAGCTGTCGGGACGACAATCGATCGTGATAGGCCGCCCACCGAGCCTCGGCCGCCGGTTGTCCTGCAAATCGTCGAATGGCCCGCTGTAATCTCACGAACACCGTTTCATACGCATCCGGCGTGACGTACTGAGAAAAATACAACTTGTAGTGAATCGGCCGGCCCGGCCGCAGCACCGCGGAAACAAAGTGCACCGTATCCTTGCCCAACAACGCGCCGAGTTCACGAAGATCATCGAGTGGCACGGTGGTGCCCGTCGATGCGGCAAGGATCTTCAATGCCTCGTGCAGCTTTGGACGACGACGATAGTAAATCGCAACCTGACGATCGACCGCAGCGGCGTGACCGCACCATTCAAGTTTCAGAAAGCATCGCTTGTGCTCGAACGCGCCCGCCAGGTAAGCGTGGACGAACGCCGCCTCTTCTCCAAGCGCCCATTGTCGCAACAGTCCTTGAATCCGGTCGGTGAAGCCTACGCCCTCACCGCGTAGCAGGAGACCAGCCAACGGGTGGTCGGTCGCAGCAATGAGTTCGCCATATTGTTCGAACTCCGGCAAAAGGACAGACTCCAGGCTCGCCACCTGCTCGACGGCGTCTGGCACGAGCCCGCCGAGTAGCCGGGCACAGGCCTCAAACCGAGAGCCAAGTGCTACTTCGCCGGATGGACCACGGTGTCGAAGAACTGCTTCCAATTGGGCACTCCCTTCAACTTCTCCCCACGTTTCGAGCCCGAGCCTTCCTCGTAGTAGGCTTCATACATTTCCGCAAAGAATTCCGGATGGCCGAAGAGCGAATAATCGGTCAGCCGTTTGTCCTGCACCACCAGGTTGTAGACATAGAATTCGTGATAGTAGGTGCTCCAGCTGAAGTAGCAGGTTCCGAACTTCCGGACGCTCCCGAGATGCTGGTACACCTTATCTTTCTTGCCGGCCAGATCCTTGGCGGCTTCGATCATCGGCACGTCATCGTTCCAATAGGTTTGGATCGGATGCGTCTTGTCGGTATCCTTGCGCAATCCCTTGCTGCCGTCGCCTTTCACGTAGGCGTCAAGCAACGTATTGATCACCAGCTGGTCGGCCAGGGGCACCTCCTTGCCGCCCTTGCGCTTCCAGGGATCGGTCATGTGCGATTCCCACATCACGGACGTCTTGGACCAATCCCAGCCATTCGTGGAGTTCTTCTTGAATGTCTCGGTGGAGGAACCGAGGTAATCGTCCATGGCATGGCCGACCTCGTGTCGCGTCAGTCCTGCCACATCCGAATGTTCCATGCCGACCTCGATGAATGGGTTCGCCCAGTAGCCGGTGCTGCCCTCGATCAATCGGAAACCTGACAACTCGCCCTTCTGGATACCGGGCACATTCTGATCAGCCCGCACCACATGCCCCTCAGGAAGCTGCCTGAGCGCGGCGTTGAGCTGTCGGATCATATCGACGGTCCAGCCGGGTGCCTTCCCGCCTTTGCCCGCCTTCGACTGACTCGAAATGTTCCAGCGCGCCTCAAACGCGGCCTGCACGCGTGCCAGCTTGTTGTCGTTGTTGATCTGGATATTGATATCCGCCGCGACGGATTCCTGCATCTCGTGTCCGCGCGGCAGATACGCGATGATGTTCTTGACGACATCGTAACCAAGCGCCTCGAAATGATCGCAGGCTTCGTTCACCGTGTCGGGAAAGAGCAGCAGGGCATGGTACGTGTCCGGAAAGGTGATCGAGGCCTCGCCGAAGAACGACTGGGTGATGATGGCTTGCGCCTGCCCCAGTTCGTCGTCCGACAGCTCGTCACGTAACTCCATGAGTATCGTGCTGCTGTCCATCTGACGTTTGAGTTCAAGCGCCGGCGTCGACCGAAGGGCTTCAAAGATCCCTTCCTCGTCGGTCCCCCATCCCTCAGACGCGGCATGCACACGCGACTCGGCGGATGCACCGAGCAGCCCCAGAACCGTTCCCCACTCCCCGCGCGACAAATCATCCTGCAAGTCCTGCATCAGCACCGGATCACCCAGAACGGCCTTCTTCTCGTCTTCGCCGGCGATGCGCAACCGCGCATAAATCGCCTCCTCATCGGTGCCCCACCCGGCGATCGCCTCGCGCAGATCCTCCTTGATCGCACGATAAATGACCCCTGGTTCCGAAGTCGGCGGGCACAAGGCCGGAAGACCAAGCGCCAGCCGTTGCACCGTTCGCTCTGCAGTCTGTTCGGCAGCCGAATCCGGCCGGCTCACGCGGAACGATCCGGCAAAAGACTGAGGCATGGACTGCTGTGCGACATGGGATAGCTCGTGTGCAAGGAGAGCCCGACCCTGGGGGCTGGTCGGAGCATACCGTCCGGGCCCGAACACAATGTGCTCTCCGGCGGTGTAGGCGTCTGCAAGGAGCGCATCAGCGGACTCCGCGGCTCGCCCATCGGTATGGACCCGGACTTTCCCGAAATCGTGGCCGAAACGTTGCTCGAAGAATGTCCGGGAGGTCTCGTCCAACGGCATTCCCGCCGAACGCACCACACCGCTCACGAGTTCACCGTCCGGCCGCGGACCCGGCGTTTGGGCTGCAAAGGCCGACGTGCTGCGTGATGTAGCGGCCGGCTGACGTCCCTTCTCCGCCGACGGTCCTTTGGTCTGTGAAGCGACCGGCCCTCGATCACTCATATCGCGAACCTCTGTCCGTTCCTCTGTCCGACGCGGCCGGTATCTTCTCCCGGCTGTCTCTACGCCAGTGACCGGCAATCGCTCTTCCCGTGGCCTGCCCGATCTGTTGCCCTTGCATATCTCCTGACATTCGAACGGTGCCGAGCCGCAGCCGTGACGTGCTACCGATGGCGTCGATCCGCTCCGCCATTCCCGGCTCAGAGAGCAATTGCGCAAGCTGCTCCTGCAGTCCCCGCGCGATGGCATGCCGGTCTTCATAACGAAAGCCCTTGAGGACGAGCCGGTCGATCGTCACGACGACCCGCTTCATACCCACCCCCTGGTTTCGGCGTCGGACAAGGGACGTTCGCGTTTCGCCGCTTCGGTATGCGCTGCCTGCAGGAGATGTCGCATAGCCACGGCCGCCCCTTCATCCGCCGCCAGAAACGCGGCATTCAAGGCGATGCTCCGGATGTTTCCTCCGGACATGCTCAGCCTGGCCAGCTTGCCGTAGTCGAGCTGCTCCACCGGGGTCGCAGTGGGAAAAATGCGGCGCCAGATCAATTCCCGCTGCTGTTGGTCCGGGAAGGGAAACTGCACCACGAAATTGAGGCGGCGCGAAAACGCGACATCCAACGCCGCCTTCATGTTCGTCGTCAGAATCGCCAGACCGCGATACGCTTCCATGCGCTGCAACAGGTAACTCACCTCGATATTCGCGTACCGATCATGGCTGTCGCGCACCTCGCTGCGTTTCCCGAACAGGGCATCCGCTTCGTCGAACAGGAGCATGGCTCCGCTGGTTTCCGCGGCGTCGAAGACGCGACGCAGGTTGCGCTCCGTCTCGCCGATGTATTTGCTGACGACCCCGGACAGATCGATGCGGTACAGGTCCAGGTGCAATTCGTTCGCCAGGACTTCCGCCGCCATGGTCTTCCCCGTGCCGCTTTCACCCGCGAAGAGGGCGCTAATCCCAAGGCCTCGCACGCCTTTTCCGGCAAATCCCCACTGCTGATAGACCATCAGCCGGTGCTTCGCATGTGCCGCAATCTGACGCAACGTCCGCTGCTGCGCCTCCGGTAAGACCAGATCGTTCCATCCCGCGACCGGCTCCAAGCGCTGCGCGAGATCATCCAATCGGGAACGGCTCACACTGCGGCAGGCATTCCACAACGCGCTGTCCGCCGGACTGCCGGATTCAGCCACGTCTCGCAGCCCAGTGCCGGCCGTCGCGATCGCTCTGGCGCTCAAAGAAAACTGGGAGGCCACGCCGTCGAGCGTCCCGTTCATGCGCGCTGTGGTCGAACCCAACACTTGCTGCCACAATTGCTTTTGCTCGGTGCCGTCCGGCTTGTTCACCGTGAATCGGATGGTCGCCCGTTTGCATGAGGGCACGTCGCGACCGGTGATAAACAACGGGTTGCTGCCGCGTTCGGCGAGATGAGCGACCGCTTTTGAAGGCGCTCCGTCATGGCAATGGATCAGTAGCATCGCGCCGAGCAAGGCGGCTTCACGTTGCCACAGAACCCCAAAGGCATCGGCCTCTGCGGAGGTGGCCGGCAAATCGTCCGCCTGCACAGAATGCAACTGCACCTGCAACTGAGCCGCCACCGCCGCCGCTACATCAGTCTGTCCGTCCACATCGTCACCGGACAGCAGGACCACGGGATAGGACGTAGACTGTTCCCGCAATCGCTCCAGCACCGACTGACAGATGTGCCGATGTTTCTCGGCCATGACCTGGGGGGCAGACACGGGACTCAGCAGAGGTTGCAAACGCGGATCGAGATAATTGACCCCGGCCAGATAATGCAGCACCCGTTCGTCGATGCGTAGTCTCCCATTGACCAATCCGGCACTATCATCAACTTCAAGCAAACGCCACCGGCGCAACGGCGCCATCGCTGCCAGGGCACTCCAGTGCGAATGATCCAGCGCTGCCAACGCCAAACCGAACGTCGCATGCGGTCGTGGTGCTTGCGATTGGCCCAACGCCGCGGCGCACACCCGGCCGAGTTCGGCATCCATTTCCACTCCGGCGACCAAGAGCAGGAGATCTCGCTCGAACGCGCTCAGGCCGAACAACTCGGACAGGGTATCGATAGCCGCCTGAGCAGGAAGTGTCGCCTGCGCCGCCTCCAATCGAGTAGCCACCACTCGCTCATCATGTTCGGCTCCCAACCGCAGTTTCAGACGGGCGAACTCGGCCACCAGATACGCTTGATTGGCATCACACCATGCTGCGGAGGTCGTAGCAGTGTTCATGTGATCGTCACCCGAAAATTGTAAAAGGCCGGCGGAACGGCCGACCGGTCGATGATCGGACTGTCGATGCCATCAACTCGTATCCGAAGCAGAAATTCCCCCGTTGGAGCATCGGCGACGGCAACGGTCAACGTCCCAGTTGCCACAGTGATCGGCCCGACCGGAACTTCTCGGGTTCCCAACAGCAACGAGACCGACTGCCCCGGCTGAATCTGCGGCTGCACTGTGAGCACCAGGGTGGCCACTCCGCTGCCGTTGCGGGCGACCGCAATCGGCATCGCCGTCGCAATCTCCGGCCCGATGACCAATGCCAGAACATTGCTGGTCCGTGGAATGGATTCGCTGGGCCGAATGACCTGCATCGCCAATTGGTACAAGCCTGCCGGCACAGACGGCACGGTGAACGAGGTCTTGATGCTGCTTCCTCCCCCTGCGGCCGGCACCGCCTGATTGATCTCAAAGCGGCTGTTCGAAAGCAGAATCGTTGGATTGGTGCCATCGAGGTGATGGCCCGTGAGCTCCACGGTCCCACCGACTGTCGCAGCCGGTTGTCCGTTGGTCGCCGCCACGGTTTGAATGGTCGGAAACGGCGGCAATAGATCGGCCTGTACCACGACGCCACGCTCTAAGTGAGTGACCGGATCAACCGGTCCGCGAGTCAGCACGGGCAGAGTCGGCCTGGTCGGTTTTGTGGATTCAATCAGCACGACCGTGGCGACGTAGGCCGCGGAAGGCCGGTAGTGAGACTGCACCGCGGTCCAGAGTTTCGACATTTCCTCGCTGCTGAGGGGATCCGGGACGAGTTTGATCTGTTCCACCTGGTCTGCCAGCCCACACTCCGCCAGGGCCCGAAGCGCCGGCGGCAGGCTGGTATCGACCGACGGCGACGGCGTCAACGCCGTCGTGATGGCTCTGCGATCCAACACCGGCACCTCGTGGAGCAACTGCATGGCATACCCGAGCAGAATCTCGCTGCCCAATTCCTCGGCGCTGTAAGCGCTGAGCAGATAATGAAGATCTAATGCGAGCGGCGGATTGCTGAGGCGCTGCGTGCCCGATCCATCGCGAGAGGGCAACGCGTGATTGCGCCAGCCAGTATTGAACGTCACTTGGTGGAGAAAGAGATTCAGCTGGATGCTTTCGGTTCCGTTGACCGGCACCACACGATCCGGTGGCAGCGCACTCACGGTCACGGTGCTCCCGAGCAACCCGCTGACGTTATGATTGATCAACCCGTCATTGAGCAGATCTCGAAGCACGGCCGTCACCCCCGCAATAGCCAATGCGTTGCTCACGGACGCCCTCCATGGCGGCGAGCCAGATAGTCTTCCAGCGACATAGACGGTTGTCGCGGGCCCGCTTTCCGCTTCGGTGCAGCCGGCGAGGAGACTGCTGTCACTTCTATGCGTCCGATTGTGACCTGTATGGGAGGTTCGGTCGAAGCCAGCGCGGCGGGTTCTCGGTCGTTCCTAGACAGCACGCCTGAGAGCAATGAAGGCAGAGGCGAAGCGGTCGATCGTCGTCCTTCGCCAGGCGATTCAACCAGGCGAGGCGGAAGATCGATAGGCGCTTCTTGATGAAGACGCGTCTGGACCGGCGCCTGTCCGTCTCTCCGCCCCGGCATCGAACTATGATAAGACGTATGTTCCGATACCAATCCAGCCGTCGGATTAGAAAGTGTAGCGGCCTCTGCTCCATGCGCAGGCCGGTTCAGGACAGGCGCTGGCTCGACGTTCCACGGTCCAGGTAACGACTCACTCAGACCGCCCCGCGGTTCTGAACGAGGGGGGCCCGCTCTACTACGAGTCGGTTCGACAGCGTCTTGCGAATCACGGACGCGCGGGAGCGGTCGGATGACATCGGCCCCCTGTCCCTGTGCGGAAATCGGCCGACGAGCCTCTTCCGCCGCCGGGATGTGCTCCATCCCTGACAAATCGCGCAGTGTGGGCGATTCCCGATCCATGGCCGGAGCAAACATGGAGCGAGTGCGCGGGCGGACCGTGGGCATACCCCCCGTCTGCCGTTGTACGAGCCTGGTGAGGAAATCGCTCATGACAGTGCCATCTCGACATAGAGGCTGCGACGCTGATCCTTCATGCGGAGAATCTCTCCCTCCGTCCAGCCATAGGTGCGCGCCAACAGATCAACTTCCTGCAACAACCGCCGGCTTCGTGCATGGATCTCATTCCAGAAAAATGTCGCGATATCGAAGACCGTCTGCCACCTGTGCGCGCAGCTCTCACACTGCACATCGATGAGAATTTCGGCCAGCGGATCGAGTTCGCTCAATCGTGCCGCGAGCGGGCCCCCCAGCTCGTCCATCCAGTGCCCTGACGGGCTTGCGCCGGCTCCCTCGCGCACACAACGGGAAAGAATCACCCGTCGAGCCTGCTCCAGATCGGGAGCGGCCGCTGCCAGCGCGAGATCGCGACTATTCGGCCCGCGCACATCCCAGGCGCACCCGGCCTGCTCGATCGTTCGCCAGGTCGCGTTATTTGGTACGGCAGACGCCAACAACGCCTCGCATGACAGTTCGAAGTCGAGTCCGGCCCGACAGACCGGGCATTCCGCATACCCCTCGATGCGGTCACCAAACGTCGCGCGGCGAATCTCTAACAAACGCATGTCGCGTTCTCCGACCGTCCAATCGCACAGCGCGTCTAACGACTGCTCAGGGCAGACCCGGCGCAGCAGCAGCAATGCCTGATCGACCGGGTGCCGACCGCTCCCCTGCTCCCAGATCTCGATCATCGCTTCCGCAGATAGGCTTACGGTCATACCCGGCGTCATCGTCAAGGCTCCGTAAAGGTCGTCTCAGCCGGCTCCGCCACTTCGTAGTCGCGTTCCCAGCCTTCGTTCTCGAGCTTGAGCGTCTGGATCGCGACCGCATTGGCATTCGCATCCAGGTCCGGCTGGGCTTGGTATTCCGACACCCAACAACGGAAGACCTTGTACGCGATCGCCAACTGCCCGGCTTCGTTATAGAGTTCAATGATGATGTCTTTCCGGAAATCTTTGAGCGACACTTCCGCGCCCAACCCGGAACCGAAATTCCACACCTTGTTCGCCCATTGTTCAAACGCCGTATCGTGCGTCACACCCCGCTCCAGCGTAATGGCTTCGAACTTGGTGCGACCCGGTGACTTGCGGCTGGTGCTGGGATCACCGCCCTCCCGATGTTCGACCACTTCGGTGGAACGCTTCAGGGACCCGACCTTGCTGACGCCGGCGACATAGCGGCCATCCCATTTGACGCGAAATTTGAAATTCTTGTACGGATCGAATCGTGTCGTGTTTACGCTGAATTGCGCCATGGCATCTCCTCCGATTAGCAGGATGCTGAAACTCTCCGCCACCTACCCATAACCCTCTACGTCGCGATCTGACCCGCCATCTGCTGGAGTTTGATAATCACAAATTCGGCGGGCTTGAGCGGAGCGAACCCGACGACGATGTTGACGATGCCGAGGTTGATGTCGTTCTGGGTCGTCGTCTCCTTGTCGCACTTCACGAAGTAGGCATCGCGCGGCGCAGTCCCCTGAAACGCCCCCTGTCGAAACAGGTTGTGCATGAAGGCGCCCAGGTTCAAGCGAATCTGCGCCCAGAGAGGTTCATCATTCGGTTCGAACACGACCCACTGCGTTCCCCGATAGAGACTCTCTTCGAGGAAAAGGGCGAGTCGTCGAACAGGGATGTACTTGTACTCATCCGCCGCTGCGTCAGCTCCCCGCATAGTCCGGGAACCCCATACGACCCGCCCGTGGACCGGGAACGTGCGCAGGCAGTTGATCCCCAACGGATTCAGGAGCCCGTTTTCCGCATCGGTCATGTCGAGCTGCAACCCGGCCACGCCGCTCAGCGAGGCATCGAGCCCTGCGGGCGCCTTCCAGACTCCGCGCTGGCTATCCGTCCTGGCCATGACTCCGGCGATCACGCCGCAGGGCACGAAGGTATCGATCTGTCCGCCGAGTTGCGAATCGGCCTGTTTGATGCGTGGAAAATAGATCGCCGCATTGCGCGCCATGTCACCATTCAGGCCCATGCCAGCCGCCCCGGTTTGCGCGGCGCTTACGGTCGTCCACCCGGCTTTCGAATCGACGATCAGCATCGTGCGCCGTTTGACGCAATAGCTCAGCGCCTCCTGATACACGTCGTCGGGCACATCGCCGCCACGTGCATCCGGTGCAATACAGAGCAAGTTGAAGAGGTCGACTTTTTCCAACTGGTAGAGTCCGGTTTTGCCGGATTGGCTTCCTTTGTAGGCCGCGCCGTCCAACACGGCGCTATCGACCGCCACATCCGCCGGCGCAGCATTCTTGGCAGCCGTAGACTTGGTATTGGCCGTCCAGACGTCGGAGTCCGCGAGACTGCCCGCATGGGCCGAGGGCGAGGTATTCGACGGCAACACGGCCGTCACGCGTACCAGGTTCGACTCGGCCAGCAGAACCCGATCCGCGCGCCGCGCACTCTCTTTTGTCGTCAGGTTCAGGAACGTTTCTGTGACGCCCGTGCCGGCATCGCGGATGGTCAGGTCGAACAGGTCGGCCGGCAGTACGCCCAGCCTCGTTGCGACCGCGATCAGGTTCGGATCACTCACGGCTTTCTTGTCGACCCGTGCCCGAACCTGCATGCCCCACGCGCCTTCAGACGCGGCCTGCAAGGTCAGGCTCGGCACTTCGTAGGTCGCTTTGCTGGCACTCCCACCGGTCGCTTTGTAGAGACGCACAATCACGGCCTGACCGCCGCCGTTGAGGAAAAAGTCGCGTACCGCATAACTCAACGTCATATCCCGGTGCAGGCCACCGAAGATGCGTTCGTAATCGGCAAAACTTGTGATCGTCACCGGCTGATCGGTCGGGCCACGCAAGGCCTTGCCGACGAAGCCGGTAATCGACGTCGCGACGCCTGTAATGGTGCGCACTCCGCTCGGCAATTCTTCGATGTACACACCCGGATAGGTTGGTTGCACTGGCATACTCATCCTCCTCGGCTTAGGACATTCACTTCACGTCTCGGTTCTGCGTCACAAAATCACGGATTTCACCCAGGCGCGCATGGTTGAGACTATAAATCGGTTGGCTCGCCGTATTTCGTTTCAGAACCCAACCCCGCGCCACCAAATCTTCCAATACCTCAGCAGCGAGGCGTTCGTCCGGACATGGTTTGGCAATCCACCAATTGACCACGCCTTCCCTGGTGTCTTTCGCGTCGGGATGGCGAACGAGGTAATCGAGAATACTGCGCCTGACAACCGCATCCTGTGTTTCCATCCGGATCGCCCCCCGGAGACGCGTCACACCCCGCCATGATCCTCATGCTGAGCAAGAGCAGTGCCATTAGGGAAAATCCCTTTTGTTGGCTTTTACAGGCGATTCAGGCGAACACAAGTTGGCGGCGCGGCATTCATGCCGCAGCTGTATGACGCGGATGGGGAGAAGACTGCATTGACAATCAATGCGATGGCGAGTGCGGCACCAATGCCGCAGTGCTGGGGTATTTAGGCATGTCCATCGAACGGCATATGGAGTGGTGGCGGATAGTCACCGAGCGGACCCGCTTCATCCTGCCGGAATGATTCCCGATCAATTCCGTATTTTCGGAGCAACCGTTGAAAGCTCCGCCGCTCCTTCCCCGCTGCCTTGGCCGCATGTGTCACATTGCCCCGGAAGGTCACCAAGGTTTTCACGAGATAGGCTCGTTCGACGTCCATCGTCGCAGAGTGTTTGACGGCACGAAGCGAGGCGTTCAGCGGAACGTTCGTCGACGTTTCCACAGTACACTCAATGTCCTCTGCCTGGATGGTATCGGACGCACCCATCACGACTGCGCGCTGAAGCGTACTCTCCAGTTCACGCACATTACCCGGCCAGGCATGTGCGAGCAGTTTGTGGATGGCGTTCTCCGACAACATGCGTGGTCCCTGACCATCGGCACGCCGGAAACGCTGCAAGAATCGTCTGGCCAGTAAGGGAATGTCTTCCGGACGATCCCGTAACGGCGGCACCACCAGCGAGAGCACATTCAACCTATGAAACAGATCCTCCCGGAACTGCCTATGTGCCACAGCCTGCCGGAGATCATGATTGGATGCGGCAATGATCCGCACGTTGGCTACCTTGGTGCGCGAACATCCTAATGGCCGATATTCCCGATATTGCACGAAGCGGAGAAGCTTCGCCTGAGCGTAGGGGTTCAACGCATCAACTTCATCCAGGAAGAGGGTTCCGCCTTCCGCCTCAAGAACCAGTCCACCCTGCTCGTTTGCGGCGCTTGTGTACGCGCCTTTGGCATGCCCGAACAATTCGTTCTCGAACAACTGGTCCGGCAGGGCCGCGCAATTGATCGGGATGAATGCATGGTCTTTGCGCGTACTCGAATAATGGATCGCTCTGGCAAACACCTCCTTGCCCGTGCCCGTTTCGCCTTGAAGCAATACCGGAGCATCGACATCCGCGAAGAGGGGAATTTTTTCGACCTGCGCCTGAAAAATCGCGCTGTCGCCCACCAGGGAATCAACACGCACGCGCCGGGAAGGGGTCGGACCGCTAGAGGCCGACTGAGGCTCCTGACCCAGGACACGGCGAACGCGCAAGGCTAATTCTCGGCCATCCAACGGGCACAAAAGAAAATCGCGCAGCGCCGCAGGAATCCCGTGAACGAATGTATCCGTGCAGCCCTCCTCCTCACCGATGACTCCCAAAATCGGCACATCGGGCCAGCGCCGGCTCACAGCCGCGACACGTGCCTCGAACGTTCGATGGGGAGATTCCTGATGGAGCAGCACCAAGTGAGGTGTTTGCGTCGTGAGGAGCGAGGGATCGCTCGCGCGGTCGAGTTCAACTGTTTCACCGGGCAGGGCGCGCTCTAACTGTTCGATGATGCGAGAGTGATCAAAACAGGACCGGTCATGCTGGTCTGAAGATATGAAGAGGATTCTGATGAAGGCTTTCATCCGACACACCTCTCTCTGTGATGCGGTTCAAAGGGTCAGCCAAGGTACCACTCGGCAGAAGTCGTATTGCCTTTCTAGTTCAGGTTGCACCATTCGTACCATTTGAAGTTGGCGACAAGGGACTTCGTCTCATTTTTAGACAACGCTGCCGAAGATCGTCTCCGCACATGCATCCATGAGCGCCTGCGCTACATCTACAGACTTCTATGTGACCGTGCGAGCGAGTCGCCCACCTGAAGTTCGCCTGTATACGATCCGATACAGTCAGCGATGCAAATAGATACAGTGCTCACCTCATCAGCCTGCAGACACGCTCTTATATCACAGCGCAACAAGACCGGCCATGCGGCCATTGAGATGGACCGGCCCACCCTGTACAAGTACAATACATTCACATTTTTTCGGCGTACGTTTTTTCCACAGTCCGGCATTTCGGTCTTTGCAGACCTGCCGCAATAGAGCCCGAGCACATGCAGCCGGCAACTGTCGAACGTCCAGGAGCAGGACCATGTTGATACAATCAGGGTGGCTTGTATTGTTACTCGCCTTGTGCACCGGATGTGCAGAAGGCAGGGACAGCCATGAACTGCTCCACAGCCGCCTGTGGATGCAAACTTCTGCGGAATACCATGCGATCGCCTCGACCACCTACCGCCAGGCCGGAGAAGCGCTGGACCGTGCGCTACGCGATACCACCTGGACGGCGGCGTTGGAACAGACCGGAAACTTCACCACGCTCCCACCAGCCGTCATCCTCGATCTGGACGAAACGGTACTCGACAATGGACCGTTTGAAGGACGGCTGATACGAGACCGCACCTCGTTCAGCTCGTTCACATGGGATCAATGGGTAGAGGAAGCCAACGCGTCAGCGCTCCCGGGGGCACTGGAATTTGTCGCCAACGCTCGCAGTAAGGGTGTCACGGTCCTGTTTATCGCCAATCGTCAGGTTCGCCATGAAACAAGAACGCGGGTCAACCTTGAGAAGCTGGGCATTCCCCTACCCACAGATTTCGATACCGTTCTCCTGGAAGGCGAAGCCCCGTTCAATTGGCCATCCGACAAATCAAGTCGGAGACGATACGTCGCGGATCGATTTCGCATTCTGCTTCTCATCGGTGACGATCTGGGAGACTTTGTCAGCGGAGCGCGCGACGTTCCGGAAAATCGTGTACGGCTGGCTCGACAGTACGGCACTCGGTGGGGAAGCTCGTGGTTTCTTCTTCCCAACCCGCTCTATGGATCGTGGGAAGCTTCGCTTTCTTCACCCGCCCTCTCCGATGCCGACCGGCTCGCGATCAAACGCAAGCTGCTAGACAGCATGCCATAGACGGAGCGGCACAACCATGATCAAGGACTCAGAGGAGCCTGTCTTCATGACTACGTATTCATACCTTGTATTCCACTCCGCCCTTACTGATTCAGAATGACACACCGCGCACCAGACCCACATTAAAATGGCTGCCAAGGGTTGACACCCAGACACTCAATAGGGTGTACTCGCTTCTGGTCGTAGACGCTTCCACAAGGTGAGCCTTCGCGACCCACAACTCGAAGGCTTCCGGGCCGCTCTTCCCCTGAATATCTCGCGACTGGGATCACGGTTATCCTGACGTGAGCGCATCAGTTGCGGCCTCCGTTCATAGAGCCACCAGCATGCAACCGGCCACACCCTGCAGAGGCGCTGTGGCAGAGACGATACGGACAACGCACCGGCACTAAGGAAAAGGTTCCTCGAGTGATCACGCGCACTGGAATTTCGCCCGCAACGCCGTCCCCCAATCTGGACCTCCTTCGCGCCACGGCCGTCCTGCTCGTCTATTTCTTTCATTTGTTCATCACCACCGGCTCCCGGCTGCCAGACTATATCGGCCAGTTCGGCGTCCTGCTGTTCTTCGTCCACACCAGTTTAGTGTTGATGTTTTCGTTGGAGAGAATCGAACTGGCAGGGCGCAGCCTGCTTCCGACCTTTTATCTCCGCCGGCTGTTTCGCATCTACCCTCTCAGTATCGTCTGTGTATCCGTCATTGTGCTGCTTCAGCTGCCCCGTGCGCCCTGGTGGCCATGGGCGCAGCCCGATCTGGCCACAATCTTCGCCAACCTGTTTCTCTATACCGAGTTCATGTACAAGCCCGTGGTCACGTCCGTCCTCTGGAGCCTTCCGTATGAAGTGGCGATGTATGTGGTGCTGCCGTTCCTCTATCTTGCCGGGAAGGCCTACGGCATCAGAGGAATCCTCGCGCTCTGGTGTCTCGCGGTAGTCGGTGGCATGCTCCAGCCCTACGTGTCGGGACGCCTCGAAGTCATTCAGTACGCACCCTGTTTTATAGCCGGAGTCGCCTGCTACTTTTTCGGGTTCGGGACTCGCCAACGTCGCCTCCCGCTGATCTGGTTTCCTCTCATGCTGCTGACGGCACTCGGAATCCTGGCGTACGGAAACTACTTCGAATATGAGAATAGCGCCCGCTGGATCTTGTGCCTGTTGATCGGCCTCACATCGCCGTTTTTTGCCGAGCTCAATCTGCCAGTCATGCGCAAGGGTGCCGCGTTGATCGCACGCTATTCATACGGCATTTATCTGACCCATCTTCACGCGCAATGGATGGCCTTCGTCGTGCTGAAGGATGCAGCCCCGACGGTGCGTTACGCGACGTTGATCGTGCTCAGCGTAGGGCTCCCGATTGCCCTCTATCATCTGATCGAGGCCCCCATGGTCAGACTGGGAGTGCGCCTGGCGGACCGCCTCCCAAAACCTTCGATACCGCTCCCGCGACCGGTCCCCTCCGAACGACGACTTCCAATCCCGGCAACGGCGGGCGGCCCTGGTGCCTCCTTCCAGCCGGCGCGACACCACACCGGACATTCGTCCGATCACCGCACGACCAAAACTGCCCAGGCCCCTGCCTCAGCGAATTAAACGACTCTGCCTCCCCATCGTCGAGACGCTCAACCATCAGGTCGCTGACACCACCCATCTGTGCCTTGCGAGAATTGACAGGTCCCTTCACCTGGCGTACGCTCGCCTCCACTCACGCCCCAGTTCAGAGGTATCTGCGTATGCGACAAGCGACACCATCCGCCCCACATTCCCTATCGAAGGAGAGGCTTTCCATGCTGATTAAATTCTTGTTGGCTCTTTCAGTGGCGGCTCTACCACTGACACTCTCGGGACCGGCGATGGCCACGGACCGCGCGAATGTCGAGTACTCGGCCGACCAGATCATTGAATCGGAAGAGGGTGCGATGAAAAGCCGCATCTATTCCACGCCGACGAAAGAACGCCGGGAAATGTCACAAGGCGGCGCTGCCATGATGATGATCACGCGGTATGACAAGAACCTCAGCTGGACGCTCATGCCTGAAGAGAAAATGTATATGGAAGCGCCGGGCAACAAGGCGTCGCAGGACAAAACCGATCTCTCCGGCTATCAGATCGAACAGACGCAGGTGGGTGAAGAAACGATCAACGGAATCGTCATGAACAAAAGCAAGATCATCATGACCGGCAGCGACGGCACGAAGATGGGCGGCTTCATGTGGATGACGAAAGAAGGTATCCTGGCCAAAATCGACGCCATTGCGGTCGAGAAGGGACAGAAAGCGCGCTTCAAGATGGAGCAGACCAACATCAAGATCGGCAAACAGCCGGCCGAGCTGTTCGAAATTCCCAAGGGATTCGAAAAGTTGGACATGGGCGGCATGGGGATGGATATGATGAAAGGGATGATGGGACGATAAGGAGGCTGCCGTGACACGAATCACATCCCTGCATCTTGGTCTGGTTGTCGCCGTCGGGCTGTGGAGTGCGCCGGCTTGGGCGGATTCCCTCTGTGCCGAGAAGGCCATGCAAGCCGCTGCGGACACGCAATTGAAAAAGGCGGAAGAGCTTGAACGGGCCGGAAAGGCACGGGAAGCCTATGCCGTCGCCGCGAAAGCGGACAGCGACTGCGTCAGCGATTCCAAACGGCACGAGGGAGTGAAGCAACGAACCGCCAAAGCCATCGGAGCGGGGGATGAAAAGAAGGGAAGCCTGACCGAGGCGTTTGATTGGTACGTTCGCGCACAGGCCCCCACCGACGCCGGCCGCATGCAGCGGAAACTCGTCGAGGCCAAACCCGACGACATCAACACCGTGAGCCACGCAATCGACTATTTTTCCCAACAGAATGACAAGACCCAGGAACAGGCGATGCGCGCGCACGCGCTCAAGAACGTTGAGAAGGCCCTCGCGGAAGAAGAAAAACGGTTTGCGTCCTTCACCAAGGATTCCCTCCAGGAACTCGGGCGGGCGCGAGACTGGGCCTACTATGCCAAGGGGGGCGATGACCGGATTCGTGCGCGAGCCGCTCAACGCGGCGACACCCTCGCCGTCGAGGAAGGCAGGAAGTTCCTGAATCTGGCCATTTCCTATTACCAGCAGGCGGACCGTCCGGACGGCGTCAAAAAGGTTCGCGACAAGGCGCTAGCTCTGGCGAAACGCCACGAGGCCAAGGGTGAAGGCGAGATTGCGGCGGAGTTTTACGCGATGGCCGGCGACGCCAAGCAAGCCGAAGCCATTCAGAAACAGACCGAGCAACGCCAGGCGCAGGCCGAAGAAGGGCGGAAGAAGACCTTCAAAAAAGAGCAGGCGGATCTAGAGAAAGCACTCGGTTTCTAAGCGCCACAACGGTTCAGCGGACCACACTTCCCTCCTTCCGTTTCTCGGGTCCTCATCCCCTGCCCTTCTCCGCTCCTCAAGGAACCGCTTGCCTGATTACTCCGGTTGTGGGATAAGCGCGGCGAACATTCGTTACGTGGAGAGCTTGACCCGCGCATGGTCGCCAAATTAGGCAGGACCGACGCTCCACGCAGGGCGAACGACAAGTCATCAATCCCTGATCGAAACACCATCGCACCACCAGACGACAACAGCAGGAGCACATCATGGCGACAATGAAATCCGGCAAGGTGACCTGGGCAACAGCGGAGGGGTGGGACGTTCGCGCAACGGAGCAGACTCGCGGAGGGCGACGGGCGGCGACTGAACTACCGGATCCCTTTCTGGCGAATCTCACCGCGACCAAACGCTGGCAAGTCGAACAGACGCTCACGGCCACACCCAAGGCCAGGCGCGGCGAAGGAACGCCGGCGCCTCTCACCCTGGACGTCGAAGGTGGGCCCGATGATGTCTACATCGTCATGACACGCTACGCGTCCGGAGCGATTCGCTTCCATATGCCAACGGAACCGGCTCGTCGCGGCAGGCGGAGGAGCACGCGAACCCTGTACCGGTTTTCCATCCCCGTTCCAGCCGCGCCCATCGCTGAGCCGGGCGGGCGGCGCGGGTTCATCAGTGCCGCCATCAAGACGGTGGTACTCAAGGTGGCCGGGAAGATTGCCGACTATGCGCTCGCCAAACTCGCCCTGTTGTGGGAAACCGCCAGCTGGAAACACAAAGGGCGCCAGGAAGGGTGGATCACGGTCACTCCAGAAGCCCTCGGCAGCACCGACGTGCTGCCTGCCGCCGATCTCCAGACCTTGAGTTCCACCGGACGTAATCTCTTGTTCATCCACGGGACGTTTTCAAGCACGACCGCCGCCTTCAAGGAATTGGCGAAGACCCAAGGCAGCAACGGCAAGACACTGTTTGCCGAACTGCAGGAGCTCTACGGCAACCGCATCTATGGCTTCGATCACTTCACCCTCAGCCGCACGCCGGAAGAAAACGTTCGCATGTTGCTCGACGCCCTGCCCGATCGCACCACCACCTTCGACGTCATCACCCATTCACGCGGCGGATTGGTCCTGCGTCACCTCGTCGAACGACGCGAGCGGTTCGGTGCATTAGCCGATCGTTTTGCCGTCGGCCGCGCCGTGCTGGTGGCCAGTCCGAATGGAGGAACTCCGCTCGCTTCGCCGGACCATGTGACGCAATACACCAATTGGCTCTCCAACGTGCTGGAACTGTTCCCTGACAATCCCTTCACCACCGGTGTGGAGTTTGTGAGTGAAGCTCTGTCCTGGATCGCGCGCCGGTTGGTCGGCAGCCTGCCGGGCCTGGCCTCGATGGATAACAACGGCGAGATCATCCAGGCACTACAGGCGGCACCAGGCCCGCCCGGCCAAGCCTACTCTGCGCTGGTCGCGAATTTTGAACCGGATGCCGGGTTGCTCCAACGCATCATCGATACGGGCGCGGATTTGTTTTTTCCGACCGCAAATGATCTCGTGGTGCCGACCGAAGGCGGATGGCGGGTCGATCCTGGAACCGGAGCAGCCGCCATTCCAGGAGACCGTGTCGGTTGTTTCGGGTTGGGAGGCAACCTGTCGCAACAGCAGCCCGTGAACCATGTGAACTTCTTTGGAGATCCCGGCACGGTCGATTTTCTTGTCCGTGCATTGCGCGGCGACACACAACCGGTCACCCCCATGGACATCGAGCACGACCTGCCGTCGGGCCGCCGACGAGGCGCCGCCAGAATAGAAGCACCGACGCCCGGCGTCCCGGCCAGGCGTCGCGAGGCGCCCCCTGTCACGAGTCCTGCGCTCTCCCCTCAACAGATCAGTCCACCTGTCACGTCGCTCGCGCCCTCGCCGGAGCCGGACGACGTGTTTCACATTGCGCTCGTCGCCCCCAAGCAGGGAGCAGAAGTCGCGCAACTCATTGCCACGTTTCGCAACGCCCGCGTCATGGAGCATCTGCACACGAGAGGCGAGCGGAAGACCGCTGCAACGGCACGTCGGAACAACAGTGATCACGTGCCGACCCAGTGGGATCGAATCAAGGCAGGCCAAGCCCATATTCAAGGCTACATCAACGGAGACCCTGCGTACCCGCAGCTTCCGAATGAAACCGAACTCCAGCAGATGGGCGGTGCGCTTTTCGCCGCGCTGTTTCCCGGACAGGTTCGCCGACTGTATGACGCGGCCCGCTCGGAGCAGGTCAGCCAGCGGCTGAACCTGATCTTCACCTCCGACATCGGGTGGATCGCCGACCAGTCCTGGGAGTTCATTTACGACCCCGATCGGCGAACGTTCCTAGCGCTGGAGGAAGTCAATTTTACGCGCAACGTGCTCACGGCCATTCCGGCTGAGCGTATTCCGGTTCGTCCTACCATGCGCATCCTCGTCGTGGTCGCCCAGCCGCTGGGACTCGGCACCCTCTCGGTGGAGGAAGAAGCCGATGTGATTCGCAGTGGTTTCCGCCGCCTCCTCGACGCGGGGCTGGCTGAAGTGGAACTGCTGCTCGATGCCACTCCGGAGCTGTTGCACCGGACGCTTGAATCTGCGGAGGCGCCGATCGACGTCCTCCACTTCATCGGCCATGGGGAATATAACGAACAAAGCGACTGTGGCTATCTGATCTTTGAGAATCAGGATGGCGGCGAACAGCGATTGGATTCTTCCACCCTGCGCCAGATCGTCTGCCGCCGCGGCATTCGTCTGGTCTGTTTGAATGCCTGCGAAACGGGGCACGGCGGCCGACAGGATTTCAGTCGCGGCGTGGCCCAGGCCCTCATTGCCGGCGGGGTGCCTGCCGTGGTCGCCAATCAGTACCCGGTTCTGGATGTCTCCGCCACCGCGTTCTCCCGCCACTTCTACTGGGCCCTGGCGATGGGACACAGTATCGGGGATGCCGCCCGTGAGGCGCGGGTATCGGTGAATTACTCGATCTCCGGGGAAGCCATCGACTGGGCCGTCCCGGTGGTCTTTGCCCGCAATCCCGCACAACATCTTTGCCTGCCGAGGACGGCGGCGGACTACGAACGGACGAGAACCGCGGCCGTACGCAGCCGGCGACGCGCGGTGGAAAATCGGACCAAGATCGGGATCTGGAATGCGCATCGCATGATTCCGCATCTGCCGGAAATCTGCGAGCGCCTGACCAAGGCCCAAAACCAGTATGCGTTTGAGACCGTGTCATTTCCTGCACCGATCGGAATCTGGCGGCGGGAGCAGGAGAAGGATCAGGCCTTTGTGGTAGCCGAAACCTTATATGACCGACTGAAAACCAAACCGACAGAATTGGGCATTGAGACCCTCATCTGCATGATCAACTTCCCGATGAAAGACGCGCGGACTAGGTACCTCTACTATTGGCGTCGGGACCCGCTCATTGTCACCTCGACCTTCGGGTTGCTGGAACAGCTGAACGAACGTGAATTCACGGTCGAACGTATGATGGCGCACCTGGCGGCGACAGTCGTCGCGGGAATTGCGCCGCATCCACGACGGGTCGGACCGGCTGATTGCCCTCTCTTCTACAACGACAAGCGAGACATTCACTCGATCGCGGGGAGGCTGACGTTCTGTAACCCCTGCCGAAAGCAATTCAAGGACAAGGCAGGACAGGCACGCTTGCGGGCTGCCGAGCGGCTCCTTGCGGCCTATCCGTAGACAGGGGCGAGATTATTCGAGCTGGGAAAATTGTCGAACGGCTTTGACGAGATTCTCCGGCGTACCGATATCCAGGTAACGTTCGTCGGGGAACTTGACGCTCTGGATCGAGAGACCGGCCTTCAAGGCAGCTTGGAGAACGACGCCGACGGCTAAATCACCGCCCGGGTCGTTGGCCTTACTCGCCAGCCGGTCGAGATTGCGCCTGGTCTCATCGGTTCGAAGAAACGAGTGGAGGAATTCCGTAAACGCCGGCGTCCAGACCGCGCAACACCAACCGTGAGTCAACGTCGTCGAAGCCGGTTTCATCACAAGATCACGCACACGGCCATCTTCACCGCACTCCACCATGTCCCACACGCGCGGGTCTTCGATCTCATGAAGGCCCAACACCACGTCGGCTCCGGTCCGTTCCTGTTGCGCAATCAATCTGGCATAGGCGTCGTCAGGCCCGAAGAGAATATCCGGGAACCCGAAGGCGACGCGCTTCGCCTCGATGAACGGATAGGCACGGTCCAAGGTATCTGGCGGCCCCAGCGACCCGGGAATTACGATATAGGCGAGCGACAACCCGAGAAGGCTGCCATCCCGGAAATAGTTGGGAATGTCCCATTTCCCATCCTTGATCACGAGGTAAGCCTTGGTGATTCCAGCCGCCCTGAACTTCTCCAGCAAATACTGCGCGGCTACTTTCGGACGAGGCGCCCCGGTCTTCTCATCGAGCGCGAACCCGACAGGATAAACCTCCTTGCTGCACGGAAAGGGCTGCAGACGTTTGGCCATCCCGGCCGCCGGAATAAGTCCCACCACTTCCGGCACCACATCTACAGTACGTTCGGAATGACCGCTCGACGCGCTCATCGCAAGACTTCCCTCCCGCCGTCCGGCTGACTGCCGATGATTTCCTTGTAGTAGGTTTGCACCATCGCCGCCCGGGCTGGTTCGATCACGACCAGTTGACGCTGATCGAAGGTGTTGGCGCAATAGAGATACACGAGTCCATCCGCCCGTCCCCACTCCACATGCAGCTGTCGTCCATCGGCTTCTTTCCTGGTGACCTGCTCCACCACCTGTTTGGCGGGGAGATCCAGCCAGGCCTGTTGGGCGGAAGTCCCATGGTTTTCGTACAGCGGCTGGTCCTGCTCCGCCGGAACGGATCGCAACCGCTCCACATGAAGAGGAGGAACCCCGTCCGGCTCGGGGGCCTCGTCCCATGGCAGAACATTCGAAGAGGAAACCAATCCCGTCACATATAGGGGACCATCATCCGTCACTTCTTCGATTGAATGGTACCGGATCGGTTCAGGCGATCGGAGCGGCGCGAGGCCACGTGCCGCCAGCGCCCGCTGCAATGGAATGCGCCGCGCGAGTTGCCTGGCCTTTTCAAACACGATCATTCGACCATGTGATGCGAGCGCGCCGCGAAGCGGATCCAACCGTGGCCCCAGCCCGGTCCGCTGTTCAAACGTTTGTTGGGCGTTGGTATCCAATGCTCGCGCGAAATCCAGCCAGTCGGAACTGGGGAGCCCCGGATCCTGCTCAGCCTGGAGCAGACAATGCGTGGCAATGATCAGATCAAACCGGCCGCTCAGTTCCTGCTGATCCAGATCCAGGCATTCGAATCGCAGGTTAGCTAATCCCAATTCCTGCGCCCGCTGTCGTGCGAGGGCGATGGAGGCACGCGACCGGTCGATTCCCACCACCGTCGCATCGGGACATTGTTTCGCATAGAAGGTCGTCAGGAGGCCGATGCCGCAGCCGACATCGAGCATGGTTTGCGCCCCGTCGAGTTGACGCGCGACCCGTGAGCCGACCTGGAGATAATATTCGTAGCGTTGACTGTAGAGGGCGGGAACGAACCGAGGCTGGGCCGTGAGATCGTAGAAGGCAATTTCAGCGGACGGGCCATCCGTTGCCAATCGTTTGGCTTCGACATGCTGATGAAGCGTGGCCAGCTCTTGCAGCGAAAACACATCCCGTTGCCACGCAAAATAGGCGGCATCGGATTCGATGTGCCGTAAGCCCCACCAGGCAAGGTGATCGCGCAGGGCCACCTGAATCTCGTCGTTCCGGTCACCAGGCACGGGGTCCTCTTGCCGGGAAAGCGACACGCTACGCGCGTTACGGCCGCTTGAGCATGATGGCGTCTTCGTACGCCAGGGGAACCGGGTGCGGATGCCGGAGCTGCCCGCTGCCGAAGACGACATACTTTTCACAGGTGAGTTGATTCAGTCCGATCGGCCCACGCGCATGGTGGCGTGTGGAACTCAACCCGATATCGGCGCCGAAACCAAGGCTGTCGCCGGCATTCAAGCGCGACGACGCGTTTACCAGCACCGACCCCGCATCCACTTCCTTGCTGAATCGCATCGCCGAGTCATAAGACTTGGTGACGATGACACAGGTGTGACTGGGACCATGCTGAGCGATATGGGCGAGCGCCTCGTCAAAGCTGGGCACCATCTTAATGGCCATGGTCGGCCCCTGGAACTGTTTGTTCCAGTCCGCCTCTTGCGCCGGCTTGACCGCTTTGTGACCGGTCATGAGCATCTGCCCCATCAAAGACACGGTTTTCGGACAACCGTAAATGTCGATTTTGAACTCATCCAGCAACCGAAGGATCAGCGCCGACAACAGCGGTCTCGCAATGCCCTGGTGGACCAAGAGGGTATCCAGCGAATTGGGCGCCGATGGGTTTTGGACCTTGGAGTTCACCACAATATTCTGCGCGAGCGGGATCTCGACGTCATCGTCGATATAAATGTGAGTGATACCACCGTCGTGGCAGAGGATCGGCATCTTGGCCTGCTCCTGCACCACCTTGCGAAGCCCGGCGCCGCCGCGCGGGATGATCGCATCCAGCGCCTTGCCGGACTTGATCAGCTCCAGCGCCGCCTCCTTCTCCGGACGGTCAATAATCGTACAGGCGCCCCTGGGAATCCCGGCGTTCGCCATGGCCGTCGCAAGCCCGGCGGCGATGACCTGTTGCGTGAAGGTCCAATCCGGTGAGCCGCGAAAGACACAGACGTTGCCTGACTTCAGGCACAGGGCCAGTGCATCGATCGTCTCCAGCGGCGACAGTTCCGACACAATGCCGATCACCCCGATCGGCACGCGAACCCGGCTGACCTGGAGACCGTTGGGCTCATCGTGACGCCCTAACACGTCCCCCAGCGGATCCGGCAGATCGGCAATGTGATGCAAACGATCCACAAGGGCCTTAACGTCGTCGGCCGTCATGCGAATCCGCGCCACCGCATCACGCACGCGCTCCCGGTTTTCATAACCCGTCATCGACTTGCCGACCGCGTCCACATCCTTCTCATTGGCGGCCAGGATGGCTTCCTCAGCCTCCGCAATTGCCGCCGCCACACTGCGCAGCGCGTTGTCCCGAACCGGACCTGTCAGCAGCGAGGTCGGACGCACCGCTTCGCGCGCCGTCTTCAGAACTTTATCAAGGTAAAGCTTAACTGGAACTTCAACCATTTTTTCCCCAACTTGGTGATCTGGTGAGTGGACGATCCGAAGTATGGGTACCAGGCGCGGGGCAATCGCCACGTCACCGGATGACGACATGCTCAGGTCTACGCGCCGGACTATAACACGCGATTTTTTTGTGAGTCAAAGCGAGGCCCCTCGTCGGCACCAGCCCTTAGGATGGAAGGCGCTTGGGCCCTTCCCCTTGGGCGATCTGTTTGCGCTGCTCTGTCGCGAGCCATCGACCGAGCCAGGCCCAGAGCAACATGAGCGGCACTAACACCCAGGCGATCTGCCCCGTCGTCACCCCGAGGGCCTTGATGCCGGAAACCAGCCATCCTGTCGAGGCATCGCCGGCCCGCGAGATCGCAGTATCAATAAAATTCTTCGCCTTGTATTTCTCCTCGCGACTGACAACCGTGAAGAGCACCTCACGTGCCGGTTTGGAAAGCGCATACTCCCCCACCCGACGCAACACGGAAAAACTCACATACACCACCAACCCCGGCCACAGGGCGATCCCCAGAAAGCCAAGCAGGCTGACGGCCGGGAGGAACAGCAGGGCCACCACCAGACCGAACCGGGCTACCACTCGATTCGTGATCAGGAGCTGCGTCAGCCAGGTGAGGATATTCGTCGCAAAGTCCAGAGTGGAGAAGAGGCGCGTCCGGGCTTCCGGCGTACTAAAGTGCTCGGCTACCAGGCGCACCTGTTCGAAATATAAGAAGGTGGCGGTCATGGTCAAAAAGGTGAGATAGCCGCAAATGCCGAGCAGGTACGGCGACGACCAGACTAGCCGAATCCCGGCCAGGAAGCCGCCGCCCAACGGTTCGCCGCTGTTCTCTCGATGCGTAATCGACCGGCTTCGACTCCACACCTCCAACTTGTAGATGCATCCGATGCAAGCCAACAGGAACGCGGCCGAAACCAGCATGAGTATGGGGACCGGAAAGACGTAGGTGAGTCCGGTCGTGATGAGCGGGCCGAACAAGGCGCCCGTACTGCCCCCCGCTGCAACCACTCCGAACAGGCGCGCCCCCTGCGCCGGCGTAAACAGGTCGGCCATGAAACTCCAGAACACCGACACCACGAACAGATTGAACACTGAGAGCCAGACGAAAAATCCACGCGCCACCCATTCCACATACTGGTGGCTCGTCATCAGGATATATAAGGCGAACAAATTGGCGATAAAGAACAGATAGACGGCGAGCAACAACCGATAGCGGGAATACCGCGCCGAGAGCCAGCCGAACAGCGGCGTCACGGCAAGCAACGTCACAAAGGTGCCGGTCATCATCCAGGGTAGATTGTGCACTCCGCCCTGGATTGCCATTTCATCGCGCACAGGGCGCAGAATGTAGTAGCCGCAGAGGAGGCAGAAAAAATATCCGAACGACCAGGCTAACGGCCGCAGCTCTTGCGGCTCCGCCTGCACAAACCGGATCACTGACTGACGCCATCTTTCCATTGGACTCCGAATGAGGGCCAGTGTAGCAGGCCTGCGATCACCGGCACGAAAAAAAATTTGCTACAATGCCGCCCGCACCTCCTCCTGCAGCAGCCACCATATTTCTTATGACGAGGGCTTACCCATGATCGATCTCCGGAGCGATACGGTCACGAAACCTTCTCCCTCCATGCGCGAGGCCATGGCCCGTGCCGAGGTCGGTGACGACATTTACGGCGAAGATCCCACCGTGAACCGGCTACAGGAAGTCGGTGCCGCCCTGGTCGGGAAACGTGCGGCGCTCTTCGTGCCATCCGGCACCCTTGGCAATCAACTGTCTCTGCGGGCGCAGGCCGAACCGGGACGTGAAGTAATTGTTGAAGGTCGATGTCACATCATTCGCTACGAACAGGGTGCAGCGGCGGCGCTGGCCGGCGTGCAACTCCATTGGGTGACCGGCACGCAAGGCCTCATGACGGCGGAGCAGGTCGAGGCGGCCATCCGCCCCAAAGACCCCTACAGTATCCAGACCGCCCTGATCTCCATTGAAAATACTCACAACGCCGGAGGCGGCACGGTCTATCCGCTCTCGACCATTCAAGCCATTCATGCGGTAGCCTCTGCCCATCAGGTGCCGATGCATCTCGACGGAGCCCGCCTGTTTAATGCAGTCGTGGCATCGGGCGTGTCGGCGGCGGAATATGCACGACATTTCGAGACGGTCACATTCTGCCTATCAAAAGGATTAGGGGCTCCGGCCGGATCGTTGATCGCCACCGATGATCCCGGCCTTTTAGAACGCCTCCGTCGGTTCCGCCGCATGTACGGAGGCGCCATGCGCCAGTCCGGCATTCTGGCGGCAGCAGGCCTCTACGCGTTGAAACACAATATCCAACGGCTCGCGGAGGACCATGCACATGCCAAGCGGCTGGCCACCAGGCTGCAACAGATTCCCGGCGTTGCCATCGATCCAGCCACGGTCGAAACGAACATGCTCTTCTTCGAGGTGCACAGCAACAAACTCTCCCTGCCGGCCTTTGTCGCCGCGCTGAAGCAAGAGGGCGTGCTGATCAATGCTGTCGGCGCACACACCTGTCGCGCCGTGACTCATCTCGACGTGTCGGCCGAGATGATCGAACAGGCAGCCGATCGAATCGCCCGCGTCCTCAAATGACAGTCGACCACTCACATTGACAGGCTGGCTCCCCCCTCCTAAAATGCCAACACGCTCATCCGAGCAGAGAGGAATACGTGTCGCTCCACGCCGTCTCGTTTCAACAAATCAGCCGCATTCTCGAAGCCACGGATGCCCTGGGCCTCAATCGCGAGTGGGTGGAAATTCCCCTTTCGCCGGAAAGCCCTGGCGTGGTCCGCAAACTTCCTAATGGAAAACTTGAGATCATCGTCGACGCCGACCAGCCGTTCGATACATGGCTCGGCACGCTTGAGCAACAGATACGCCGTGTGCAGGGCGCCTGACCACGTGTAAGGATAGACATGGAATCACCACTTGCAGCCTCCTCATCTCAGCCCTCCCCGGTACTGCCTTCATCGGAAGAGCTGAAAGCCGAATTGCTCGATGTTCCGGAACCTCCCGAAATGCCCCCTGCCGTAACGCCGCCCGGATATGACGAGGCCCTCGCCGGCGCCGTCAAATTCGTCCGTGCCAAACGAGGCGGCGACCTCGTCGGTATTATTCTGGTTGGATCAGGGGCCCGTCGTGCCGTGACCGCACACAGCGATATCGATCTCATCGTGCTGGTCAAGGGCCCGGCGGATGGACAGGAAATGATTCGCGTGGGTGACCGGCTCGTGGACATTCGCTACGGTGAACATAAGACTGTGGCCGAAGATCTCGCCTATTCCCCTCGCCTGGCTCCTCTGCTCCGCAAGGGGCGCGTGCTCTACGACCACGAGGACATTGCGGCACAAGTGATCGCCAAAGCCGCGCAGCGCTTCCGTCAAGGTCCGCCGGCGGCCAGTATCCATGAACGCATCCGCCTCAAGGCCGAATGCCTGCACTGGCTTGGTAAGGTCGAAGACCTTCGCGACAAACCCAATACCGCGCAATACCTGCTGCAACTCTTCTTTGAAGACTGCGTGACGGCGTTCTTTCGGACCCGAGGCCTCTGGTTTACGGCACCGGTCGACACCCTCCGGTTCCTGGCTTCGCGTGATCCGGCACTCGGAGAATTGGCCAGTCAATTCTTGAGCGCGGCCACGCTTCACGACCGCCTGATGGCGGGCCGACGGTTTGCCGAAACCCTGTTCCGCGATATCCCCCTCCCGCCCCGCGTGGACTAGGAGGGCTTCGCCGTCCCGTTCGAGCCGGCATCCCCTTGCGTCGGCGGCCAACCGTGTTAGCATCGGGACTTCACCGAACAGGTGCGTCGGCACTCTTCCAGAGCCCGGCTTCGCACCAGTCATCGCAGCGCGCTCTTCAACAGAGAGGATGACCTATGGAACTCGGATTCGTCGGACTCGGCAAGATGGGCATGAATATGGTGACACGCCTGCAACAGGGCCGCCACCGGATCGTGGCCTATGATCGTGCACCCGATATCGTGAAGCAGGCAGAAGGCAAGGGCTGTATCGGCGCCGCCTCGTTGAGCGACCTCGTCTCCAAGCTGACCGCACCCCGCGCAGTCTGGATCATGGTCCCGTCGGGAGCCCCGACAGAAGACACCATTCAGGCCATCAGTGCACTGTTGCAGCCAGGCGACACCATCATCGACGGCGGCAATACCCGATTCCACGACGACACGCGGCGCGCCGCCGAGTTGAAGAACAAGGGCATCAATTATGTGGACGTCGGCACGAGCGGCGGCATCTGGGGACTGACCGTCGGATATTGCCTCATGATCGGCGGCGAAAAGGAGCCGGTTCAGCGCCTGACCCCTATCTTTGAAACACTGGCACCCCAACAGGGTTGGGCTCACATGGGAACTCACGGCGCGGGTCACTACGTCAAAATGGTTCATAACGGCATTGAGTACAGCATGATGCAGGGATATGCCGAAGGATTCGAGCTCATGGCGAAAAGCGAGTATCGCCTCGACCTGGGAAAAATTGCCGATGTCTGGATGCACGGCAGCGTGGTCCGCTCCTGGCTTCTGGAACTGGCCGTCGGAGCCCTGCAGCAGGATCCCAAGCTCGAAAAGCTGAAAGGCTATGTGCAGGATTCCGGCGAGGGCCGCTGGATGATTCAAGACGCCATCGATAAGGACGTGCCCGTACCGACGCTCACCGCGGCGCTCTTTACCCGCTTCCGGTCGCGACAGGAAGAATCGTTCGCGGAAAAAATGCTGGCGGCCTTGCGCAACGCCTTCGGCGGGCATAGCGTCCGGCGCTGATCCTTCAACCCCACGGACACCGACACCATGTCTTCGCCAACAACCCCTGTCGATATCAACCCTGTTCCTGAAGCCGTCACTCCGATCGAGGCGTGCACGCTCGTCATTTTCGGCGGTTCCGGAGACCTCGCTCGCCGCCGTCTCATTCCGGCCGTCTATAACCTGCTGCTCGACGGGCTATTGCCGGCCAAGTATGCCGTGATCGGCCTGGGCCGCAAAGCGATGACCGATGAGGAATTCCGCAATCTGGTGAAAGAAGGCGTCATCAAACATTCGCGCCAGGCCCTGGTCGAAGAGACCTGGGCCACGTTCCAATCCCACCTGTTTTATATCCAGGGAGAGAACGAAGACCCGCACACCTATGCCGCGCTCCGCGCCAAGGCGGAGCAGGTTGAGCAGGCGATGCAGTTACCCGGGAACCGCATTTTTTATTTGAGCATTCCGCCCAGCTCCTTTGCCTCGGTCTGTGAGGGACTGGCGACGGCAGGTTTGGCGACATCCTCCGGATCATCCTATTCGCGCATCATCGTGGAGAAACCGGTGGGACGCGACCTGGCCTCCGCGCAACAGATCAATGCGGTGACGGGCAAAGTCTTTGAGGAGTCCCAGATCTTCAGGATCGATCATTATCTGGGGAAGGAGACGGTCCAGAATCTCATGGTGGTCCGGTTTGCCAACAGCATTTTCGAACCGATCTGGAACCACAAATATATCGATCACGTCCAGATTACCGTCAGCGAGTCTGAAGGTGTGGGGACCAGAGCCAGTTACTACGAAGAGGCCGGCGCGCTGCGGGACATGATTCAAAATCACCTGCTGCAATTACTCTGTCTCGTCGCGATGGAGCCCCCCTATTCCCTGGACCCCAATGTGGTACGAGACGCGAAAATGGAAGTGTTGCGCTGCCTGCGGCCCATCGTCGGCAAGGATGTCGAGCGATATACGGTGCGGGGCCAATATGCTGAGGGGACCGCTCATGGCCAGCCTGTGCCGGGTTATCGTCGGGAGAAGGGCGTCAATCCGAACTCCACCACCGAAACGTATGTGGCGGTCAAAGCGTTCGTGGAAAACTGGCGCTGGTCAGGCGTGCCATTTTACCTTCGTACCGGCAAGACCTTGCCCAAGCGGGCGAGTGAAGTCGCGGTGCAATTCAAAGACATTCCGCAGATTCTTTTCAATGCCGACCCCGCGCGCCCTCAGCCAGCCAACGTACTGACCTTACGCATTCAGCCTGATGAGGGCCTGTCTCTCCGCATCATCTCGCGCGTTCCGGGGACACGCGCGCAGACACATCCGGTGGAGATGGACTTCCAGTACAGCGACGTTTTCGGATGCCCCTCGCCGGAAGCCTACGAACGGTTGCTGCTGGATGTGATGGCAGGCGACGCCTCCCGCTTCATGCGGCGTGACGCGGTGGAAGCGTCATGGGATTGGGTCACGAAAATCCTGGACGGCTGGGCTCAACAGAAACTGCGCTGGCTGCCCGAATATCAAGCCGGGACCTGGGGACCGGTGGAAGCCGAACGCATGATTCAAAACGACGGGCGGGCCTGGCGCATACTCTAGCCCTGCGGGGAAAATATTCGGTTTCCTGCTTCCCTCCCCGAGGCTCTCTCGACCAACCCAAGTGGCCGGACCTTCTACGACCTAAGAGGCAATTGTTTTCGGATCTCGTCCTTCTTTCCGATGCCCCCGATGAACCGGGCGAACGATCCCCCTTCGAACAAGGCCAGGGCCGGCAATGAACTGATCTCCAGTTCAGCAGGGATCTGAAAATTTTCCTGCACGTTCATCTTCACGATCTTTACCGCCGCCCCTACCTCCTGCTGCAACTGCTCCAGCTGCGCGAGCAGCGCCACACAGTGGCCGCAACCGGGCTGCCAGAATTCGACGAGCACTGGCACCGGGGCCTGCTCCACCTCGCGCGTAAAGGTTCGATCCGTGACCTCTTCAATCATGAACGCGCCGGATCGGAGACCGGCGCATCTCCGGGAATCGCATTGCCGACGCGCACCTGCTCATACACCAATCGGCCAAACAGCGCGTACCCGCTGGTGCTGAGATGCAGGCCGTCATTTGAGTAGGGTTCCGCCAGCATGAGCGACACCGGTTCGGCCGTCGCGGTGAACAGGTCTACATAGCGCAGACCCTTTCTCTCCGCATACTCTGCGATCATGGCGTTCAACTGCTGGCGTCGTTGAATGTGTTGCGCGAGCCAGGACGCGGCATCGGGGTTCTCCGCTCCCACATCGACACGAATGGACGGCACAGTGACGGGAACAGGAACGATCGAGGAGGCTCTCGCCAACTCATACATCTTGGTCAGATTCCGCATGATCTCAGCCGGATTCGCATTCCAGCCCAGATCATTCGTCCCCCCCAGAATGACCACCGTCTGCGGATGACGTTCAAGGGCGGTGGACCGAAAGCGCAGAACCATTTCGCCGGTCACTTCACCACAGATTCCGCTGACCTCTACCCGGCCTTGAACCCCAAGACATTCCTGCAGCACGTGGCCGTAGGGCGTCTCCTCGGCCAACGGATGCGCCGGACCTGGTGTCTGATAACCAGCCGTGAGGCTATCACCGAAACAGAGAATGAGCGGAGATCGATTCGAGATGGTCACGAGAGGATTCTACTGTCCCCAACACGTCGGCGCAATGGCAGGCATTTCTTCATCATTAGATGTACGCGACGCGGCCCCGCACAGACGAGATCTGCGCAGACCGGCTATTTTCTTGACGAAAAATGAGGCTCACGGTACGACTGACACATATGGAACCTACGGCTCCGCTCGAAGAAGGCACTCCGCTCGTTCCCTTCGTGAAACCAGGCACCGACCCCGAGGTCGCCGCGATCAAGCAGTTGTTGAAACTGCTCGACAAGGCCGCCAAATCGGCTCGTACCTACGGCACCAAGAACCCGGTGGCGCAGCGATTTTTCCAGCAGTTTTACGACGATCTCGCCAAACATCTCGCGCAGCACAACCGCCTCGCCCTTCTCGTACAACGCAACCAGCTCTTCTTTAAGAACGAAGTCGTCTACGAGCCAGAGCGCGACGCGACGGGGGATAGCTTCGCCTTCAAGATGTACTCGGACGGCATTCGAGAGCTGGCGTTCCATCAAGGGCTTACCCACGAGGACCTGTCCTTCTTTCTGGAAGCGTTGTGGGGCATGCCGGCCGATGAGACGAATTCCGCAGACGTGACGACCGACCATGAAGAAGACGACGACATCGTGACGCGTTTGTGGGCCAAGAATCTCGAGACCATCACTCTAGTCACCGCGGAAGAACTCGTTCGCTCCTCCGGCTTCGGACTCGATGAGCTCGAACTCCAGACGCAGGGATACATGAGCATGCAGGTCGGCTCCCTGCGTGAACTCCTCGACCGAGAACGTGCGAAAACGACCGTCGAAAAAGAAGGCCAGGACGGCGCTCCCACCCAGACTGCCGAAGACCCCTCCGGCAGCGGCACCAGCCGGAACCGTCGCTTCCAGACCAATGTCGTCGGGTACGATGTATCCGAACGGGAGCACGAAGCACTGACGCAAGAGATCCAGCGGGAAACTGAACGTGACGCCACCACCTACATTCTCGACATCCTGACGGCCGTGCTGGCTTCTGAACCCTCGCCTGCCCTGCTGACCAAATTATTCGACGTCTGGGATCATGTGTTGGATGTGCTGATTCGCGCCGGACAATGGACGTTGATCGAAACTGTGCTGACCATGTTGCAGGAGGCGGAAACGGTTCGCCCGGATCTTTCGGAGAGCCATAAACAACAGGTCGCGGGACTCTTCGATGGATTGTCTCGACCGGAACGATTGAAAGCTATCGGCATTCACCTGAACCGCACACCGCATGCCAAGACAGAAGGATTACTCACCCTCCTGCTCATGATGAAACAGGACTCAATCCCGGGTCTCTGCTCGGTCCTGGCGATCCTGGACTCGCCGACGCACCAAGCGGTGGTCATGGAGGCCCTGCAGACCATCGCGCGGGACCATGCTGAACCGATCGTACGCGGCCTGACCGACAAACGACCGACCTACGTGCGCAACCTGTTGACCCTCATCTCGCGGTGGAATGATCCCCGCTTCGGTGACAGCGTGGAAAAAGCGTTGCGTCATCCCGAAGCTACCGTGCGACGTGAGGCCCTCCGAATCCTGGCCACGCTTCGTCCCTCCGGCAGCGGCGTAAAGCTGGTCGGTCTGTTGGGCGACAGCGATGAAACCGTTCGCTTGACGGCGATGAAGGTGCTCGCCAGCGGTCAGTACAATGCCGGCTTTTCCACCTGGGCACCGTTTGTCACCGCCGATGACTTCCATGACCGGTCACCCGCCGAGAAACGAGCGATCTATCAGGCGCTCAAACAGACCGCCGCGGATGAAGCCGTCCCCTATTGGCAAGGGTTGCTGACGGAGTGGTCCTGGACCAATCGGAAGAAGAAAGAAGAATTGGCCCTGTTGGCGGCGGATATCCTCGGCAAGCTGGCGACTCCGGCGGCAACGGCTGCTCTGGAGCTGGGACAGAAAAAAGGCGGCACCGCCGTCCGGCAAGCCTGCGCCGCCGCACTCTCCGTCGCAAATCGACAACAACGGCAAGCCGTTCCATCGGCAGCGAATTCTTGATTGCGAGGAGATCCCTGTGACCGACTCCCCCTCCCCTGCCAACCCGCTCACGAACACGGATACCGCGCACCCGATTCTCACGCATGAACGGTCGCTCGCCAACAAAATTGGCAAAGGCTCTGAGGCCGGCGACATTCTCGATCAGCAACTCGCCATGCTGGGGATCCAGCTGGTGACGCAGCTGAACGTCCTCATCAAAACGTCGCGCATCCATGGCCGCACGAATGCAGCGCTCGACAAGCCGGTAGACTCCATGTTGACCCTGGTCAAGACGTTGGCGGCTGATCACCCGGTGATACTCCGGCTGCAGAATGATTTTTTGTTTCTCGGAGATAGCCATTTGAAGATGAGCTCGCAGCAGATGGCGGTCTTTGCGAGCATCATCGAGGCGTTGAACAAATGGCATATCGGCGGAGTGTCCTTCGCCTCCACGGCTGAATCCAAAGACTATCGTGAATTCGCCTATCTGTTTGTCAGCCTCGACCCTGAAAAACATTCCCTTGCCGACCTGCAGGAAGCGCTGCAAACCGCAGGGGTCAAAGGGATCGAACTGGAAGAACCCCGCACACTTCAGCTTCAGCAAACGAATGAAGGCGAAGCGAGTGGTGGCATGGGGACACGACCAGGAGCATCAACGGCTGGTCCTGAAGAGTTGAAGGAAAAACGCAAAGCGATCGCCAAAGGCCGCTACGCGAAAGCGGCAGCGGCACTGGGCGATCTCACGAAAAACACGCGCGGCGGCGGAACCGTCAGTTTCAAACAGGCCAAGCGCGCGATTCAGAACATCGTCGAACTCATGATGCAGGATGAGTCCACGCTGCTGGGCCTGACCAATCTCCGCTGTCATGACCAATACACGCACAACCATTCCGTGAACGTCTCGCTGCTCGCCATGGCCCTGGGCAATCGAGCAGGGTATCCGAAAGTCGAACTGGCTGATCTCGGATTATCGGCGCTGTTTCATGATGTGGGAAAGTGCGCGATTTCCCTGGACGTGTTGAACAAACCAGGCGAGTTTACGCAGGACGAGTGGGCCATCATGCGGTCACACCCGATCGAAGGCGTGTTCACGCTCGTCAAGGCACGCGGCATCAACAATGTCCCGGCGCGCATGGCGGCAGCCTCGTTCGAACACCATATGAACTATGATTTTTCAGGATACCCCAAACTCCGTGTACCCTGGAGTCAAACCGTAGCCAGTCGCATCATCACCATTGCCGACTGTTACGATGCCATGACCTCTTCACGAGTGTATCGGCGGGAGCCGATGTCGCCCGCCAACGTGCTCAAGTTCATGTTCGGAAAGAGCGGCCAGTCATTCGACCCGGTGCTGCTCAAGCTGTTCGTGAACTGTGTTGGCATTATTCCCATCGGCAGCCTCGTGCAGCTCGACTCCGGCCCTCTGGCGGTCGTCATCAAGCCGGCGCAGGACAAAACCAATGGCGAACGCCCGCTGGTGAGAGTCATCACGGATGCGGACGGGAACCCCATCGAGGATGGCCCCGAGTGTGACCTAACCGCGCAGGATGGCACTGGGAGCTACACACACAGCATTGTGCAACTTCTCGACAACGCCGAGTACCACTTCGACACCGGCCGCTACTTCGTCTAGCCCCCGTGCTCCCGCAACACCCGTGTCCCGAATCGCTACCGCTTGCTCTCCGGCGGAGGCCAATCCATCTCTATCTGTCTCCCGCAATAGAAACAGGCCACCCGGTATTTGGCCTTTCGTCGCGGATTGGGCATCGAGATGAACACCACCGGCGTCTCGTCGAACGGACACACCGGCTGTTGATGCATCAAATGTTCATCCGCCATCAGCTCCAGGGCGGCATTGTCCCACGGCGGGGTGAGCTGTTCGCGCCCTGTGACGCTGGCGTGCCACCCGCAGCGCTCACAGCGCAAGTCAAAGGTCTTGACCCGATCCCGTGTCTGCGACTGGTCGATCGCCTCCACCGGTCCTGCGCAACCGGCTTGTCCGCAGCTGACCGCTTCATGTTGCAGCGCACTCACAAACAAGCGATGGGCCTGCTGTTGATCCGGGGACATCATAGGATCCTTTCTCATCCGACGATCACACCAGGCCGGATGTTGAGATAATGAATAGTCCTGCCTGGCTTATAGCCACCGGGCCCCGGCCTGTCAAATCACTCCCCGCTCCACGCCTGCCTTCTTGACACGATACCGGTAGGCAGCTATCCTCCCAAGGTTTGTACCGAGACATTTTCTTCTTTGAAAGGAGTCCCGAGATGGGTGTGAAGTGGCAAGGAGCAGGGCGACGCGCATTTGTGGTCGGGGCGCTCGTCGTAGCGACCCTTGGCTTGTTCTCAACGAGTCCGGCGGCGGAGTTCAAGATGGGGGTGATCGATCCCCAGGTGGTCCTTGAGAAGAGCAAAGCCGGCAAGCGAGCACTGGACGGACTGCGGGAATACGTGGCGACCCGCCAGAAGCTGCTGTCCCGGGACGAAGAAGAGTTGCGCAACACCGAGAAACAACTCAAAGAACAGGCCTCCAAGTTGACTGAGGCTGAAAAGAAAGAGAAGGAAACGTCCTTCCGCAGCAAGATCCAGGACTACCAGAAGCGCGCGCAGGAGTTTAATCAGGAGTTGCAGGGCAAGCAGAAAGAACTCGTCGACGACTATATGAAGAAGATTGCCGTCGCCACACAATCGGTTGCCGACAAGGGCGGCTATCAGTTGGTGCTGGATAAGGGCAGCGAGCAGACCGTCAAAATCGTCATCTTCAACAAAGACACGATCGATTTGACTGAGCAGGTCATCAAGGAATTCGACCGGACGAACAAGTAACGGTCACGCCTCGAGCAACTCCCGCCTGATGTGCTCCACCAGCCGAGTGAAGGTTGGTGGAGCCGGGTCCACCGCTTCGGTCATGAGTTCAATCCCACGCCCGGATCCAATCCCCAATCCGAGCGCCGCCGCGCGTTTGATTTGCCGCTGATCCCCGATACGTTTTCCCTGCAGCTTCGGCGCAGTGCCGAAACTGCGCAGCAGCGCGATCGCCGTCAGGTCCACCGCCACTCGGTCTCCGCTACAGATGAGCAGATCCGTTTTCGAGGGGGTTCCCGATGTGGGGCCGCCTTCGATCATCGTGGTGGTGCCGTCGGCGACGGTCAGTACAGGATGAACCGCGAGATTGATTTCGGCGATGCGCTCGTGCCAGTCCCCGCTCCAGAACGTCACGGACGGACGGTAGCGCGGGTGAACCGCCCCCACGAAATTCTTCAGGCTGCAGGAAAACTCGGCAAAGCGATGCGTCTTGATGACCGGCATGTTGATCACCAGATCGGCCTCATAGACCGGCCGTGAAAAATAGAAATGCGTGAGAGCCCGGGCTTCCGGCGGTTCAAGACGCACCCAGGGTTCATCCTCCAATGCCAGAACCTTGGCCCCGGCTGACTCCGCTGCCGCCCGCATGCCCGTGCTCGTCAGATTAGCCGACGTGGGAAGACGAATGATTCCCGACCCGTCGGCCACGACAACCTCCGCCGCTCCGCCTGCCGTTACCATTTCCGCCATGGCCCTCACCACAAGGGGATTGGTCGTTGATGGCGGCGGCTGATCGTTCAACACATTGGGTTTCAGGAGCACACGTTTCCCGCGCAAGCCCAATCGGTCACATCCGCCAAGCAAATCGATGGCACGAGCGAGCATGCGGCGCGGGTCCTTGCCATAGACAATAGCCACCAGCGACCGGCCCTCTCGAGTATAGGGATTGGCCGGAACAGGCTTAGGAGGAACCAACGGCCCTTCAGGGTCGAAAAGCAGATGACGAAAGATCGTCTGTGGCGAGCGCAATAGTGCCGGCAGAAGGAGCAACCCGAACCCGGCATTGTTGAAGAATTCGCGTCTGGAAAACGGCATGTGTCACCGACGCGGTCCCTTCTCCATAGGATATCCGGCCGCGCGCCAGGCTTTAATCCCGCCGTCCATTGATATCACATCGGTATACCCCATCTGCCGAAGGCTGTCTGCGGCCAAGACCGACCGATAACCACCCCCGCAATACAACACAATCGGCGCCTGCTTATTCGGGATAGCCGTTTCAATATCCCGTTCGATGACACCCTTGCCGATATGGATGGCCCCTGCAGCATGATCCTGCCCAAATTCGTCATCTTCCCGGACATCAACAAAGTGAAACTGTTCACCGCGTTCCAGCCTGACTTTCACATCGGATACGGTACATTCGCGCACCCGAGCCCGCGCGTCATCGACCACTTTGATAAATCCCGGGTTATGCGTCACGACGACTCCTCCCCATCAAACAATAATTGTTGTCCCATTGGTCGCCGAAACGTCTGCGGAACGGGCGTATCATCCGGAATAAATCCGGCACGCCGACGCCCCACCTCGAATAACTGCTCAAGACAGCGCCAGTAGGTTCCCGTCCCATGATGTCTGTTGAAAAACTCGGACTCGCTCAAGGCCCCTTCGCGAACCTCCCGGATGCGGTGCACAATTTTTGAGATCCGATCGGGAAAGGCGTCACGCATGCGCTCAAGAAAAACGGACTCCACATTCCCCGGCAATCGAAGCAGGCTCCACGTCGCGGAGGTCGCTCCCGCCGATTTGGCTCGGGATAGGATCTCAGGGATCGCCTCATCGTTTAATCCGGGAATGATCGGCGCCACGGAAATCCCGGTCGGGATCCCAGCCTCTGCGAGGGTGCGCATGGTATCAAATCTGGTGCTGATGCTGGGAGCCTGCGGTTCTACGAGACGCGCGGTCGCATCATCGGAAAAGGCAATACTGAAATACACACGAATCCACGCTTTCTCATGCAATTGTCTGAACAAATCCAGGTCCCGCACCGAAATCGCGCCTTTGGTGATGATGCCCACAGGATTTCTGTATTCCGCACAAACTTGAAGACAGGCTCGGGTCAAACCGAGTGTGGACTCAAGCGGTTGATAACAATCTGTGTTGCCCGAAAATACGACGAGTTCGCCCTGCCAGGACCGCTTTTCAAACGCCTGACGAAGCAGGGCCGCCGCGCGGCGCTTGAGCACAATCTTCGACTCGAAATCGGTTCCCGCCCCGAATCCCCAGTACTCATGGGACGGCCGCGCGTAACAGTAGGCACACGCATGAAAGCAGCCCCGGTAGGGATTCACGCTCCATCGAAACGGGAGGTCTGGACTGTCGTTTCGGCTGAGGATCTGCTGCGTATCGTCCTCGAACAATTGAATGGTCGCGCGCGAGGCAGGTTCAAGCGCATCACGCTGAATCGTTTCAAATCGATTGGGTGGATTGGACACGAGCTTCACAACGGCTATCGTGCCGCCCCCGCAGGGCATTGTCAATCACGACCTCTACGGGTCACTGGAATCACCGCGAGCTACCAGTTTCATTGACTACGCGGGCATGCGATGTTAGATTTCTGGCCGCTTCAGAGGGAGAGGGCATGTACGATCTTCGGTTATTGCGGGACAACTTGGACGGACTTCGTGACCAGTTAGGATCACGCGGCAAGGACGTAGCGTGGGAGGAACTCCGAACCCTGACGGAAGATCGTCGCACGCAGACGATTCAGGTTGAAGAACTCAGGCACCAGCTGAAAAAAGGCTCTGAGGAAGTGGCGCGCCTCAAACGCGAGAAACAGCCCGCAGAGGACGCGATGGCGGCCATGAAGGCCGTCGGAGAAACCATCAAGGGTCACGAAGAACGGCTTCGCGTAATCGAAGAGCAATTGGCCCACATCGCGTTGCGCATTCCGAATCTCCCCCACGCCTCCGTGCCTGCTGGTCACAATGAGGCAGACAACGTGGAAGTGCGCCGCTGGGGATCGCCGCCGCAACTCTCCGCTCCTGCGCAATCACATTGGGATCTCGGAGAAGCGCTGGGGATTCTTGATTTCGATCGCGCCGTGCGTATGGCCAAGGCCCGCTTTGCCGTGCTGACCGGGCTTGGAGCCCGCCTTGAACGGGCGCTGATCAACTACATGCTCGATCTGCACACCACGCAACATGGGTATCGTGAAGTCATGCCGCCGCTGCTGGTCAATCGTGCCGCCATGACCGGAACCGGCCAGCTGCCCAAGTTCGAGGAAGACTTGTTTCAGATGCGCGACGAAGAGCTGTTCCTGATCCCTACTGCAGAAGTGCCGGTCACCAATCTGCACCGGGAAGAGATGCTCCAGGAAGACACCTTGCCGATTCGTTATACTGCCTATACTCCCTGCTTCCGTCGCGAGGCCGGCTCCTACGGCAAGGACACGCGTGGCCTCATTCGTCTCCATCAGTTCAATAAAGTGGAGCTCGTGGCGTTTGCAAAACCGGAGCAATCCTATGAGGAGCTGGAACGGCTCACGTCCCATGCCGAAGCGATTTTACAAGGGTTAGGATTGCACTATCGGGTCATCACGCTCTGCAAAGGTGACATGGGATTCTCTGCGGCGAAGACCTATGACATCGAGGTGTGGTTGCCCTCGCAACAGACCTTCCGCGAAATTTCCTCCTGTAGCAACTTTGAAGCGTTCCAGGCGCGACGAGCGAATATTCGTTGCCGGCCCAAGGCAGGAAAGAAAGACGCGAAGCCAGAATTCGTCCATACGCTAAATGGATCCGGACTGGCGGTCGGCAGAACTCTGGTCGCGATTCTTGAAAACTATCAACAGCCGGATGGTACAGTCACGATCCCGACAGTCTTACAGCCCTATATGGGCGGGATTCAAAAAATAGAACGATCTTCGTAGATGCAGTGTTCCGGCCTGGTGTGGAGGGGTGACGGAGTGGCCGAACGTGCCGGTCTTGAAAACCGGAGATGGGGTAACCTATCCGCGAGTTCAAATCTCGCCCCCTCCGCCAAACACTGATTCAAGCTCCCCCGCTGATAAAGCCCACATGAGTTTTGCCTGTCGCCTCCGTCCATTAGTCAGTTCCATTCACTCGTTCTCATGAAATACTCCGCGACTCCGATCAACTACGCACTTGCGAGAGCAAGTGACCGCATGGTTGACTGAAAAAGGGTGAAGGTGTCTGCCTTGGTTGTGCCCACCCAGGGCGGGAAGAGGTCTCGGCATCCTCCTGGCGAGATCTGCCTTCACCCACAAACCTCACCCTCCAGTTAAACATTCGACTTTCAGGCCCAATCAGCTCAGTCTATCGGTGCAGATTCGGCCTCGACCACACAGGACTAATCACATGAAGTATTAATCATAACTAATTGATTTAAATCAATATTACAATCTAACAATTTCAAGCTGCTCAGTTTCCATAACTACCCCCCTCTTTTGCTAACGCCCCCTCCCCTCCTACACGGTATTCTCCATATCCCACTTGCTCGGTATTGTTGAGCATGCACGAGCCGCGACATATGGCACCCCCACTCGCCGGTAGATCGGCGCAGCCAACCCCCCTTTTTCAATGGAGGCCCTATGCATAAACAGGTCGGAAGAATCGGATCTGTGCGCCGCGAACTTCATGGGAAAGCCTGCCCCTTCTGCGGAGGACAAAAGTATCAACTCGTACTTCGCGCTCATAGCACACCAGGCGCTGAAGGCCTCTTCGCTCGCTGCAGCCAATGCCAACGGGCCAAGGAAGTTGACGAAGACCTTGGCCGCATCCTCTGGATGTAGCGGGTATGAAGCACTGACCGGCTCTTTCCGCACACTGCCTGAAACATGAGGATCTATGGCAAGCTCTCATAAATCTGCACGCTCCAGAACTCATCAAAAATCTCATGCCCTACGCATGCTCCTGACCAGCGGGGTCATCCGATCAGCCGACGTGGATCCTCCAGGAATGGCTAACGCACGATCCGAGATAAGCCCGTTACGCCCCCTCTCGCCCAGCAAATCAGTGTATACAAGGCTGATCCATACCACCGATCATACACGCCATATGAGCCTGCTCGCGCAGTGGCACACCACCTTTCTCGACATCCTGAAGGAGTTCGGAAAGCGATAGGCACATCCGCCCTCTCCCACCGTCTCATAGCCTCAAAAGAACCTCAAAATCATTCTCGAGAATCACTTGAGTGCGCTCCATGCTCTGGGGTATGATCCCCCTTCTTCGAGGGGAACAAGATCCTAGTCGACAAAGTCTAGGCGCGAGGGATCCACATACAATCTGTGGGCTTGCGGAGAGGTGGCCGAGTGGCCGAAGGCACCGGTTTGCTAAACCGGCACAGGTCAAAAGCCTGTCGCGGGTTCAAATCCCGCCCTCTCCGCCACACCTACGATGAAGAGTTGATTTTTCGCCGGTGATCCTGTAGACAGAAACCCCGCGTTGCAATCCCGCCGAAATGCCGAGGTAGCTCAGTTGGTAGAGCACAGCCCTGAAAAGGCTGGTGTCGACAGTTCGATTCTGTCCCTCGGCACCACTTAACAATCACTTCGGCAACTGTTCGTTTTTGTAACTGTCCACCAACTGCCCACAGCTGCCCACTGACCGTACCCGCTCGTCGTGAACGGCGGATTTGAAGCGGACTCGCACCGTCTCTTCCAGCGTCGTCACCGGCGCGCGCAACTTGCTTTTCCAATCGTGGATATAGAGTTCTCCCGTGCCGGGCAGCTTGTGCCCGAGCAGGTTCTCGTTGGTCGCGTATTCGATACCCGCCTCGCCGAGCCACGTCGCCGCCGTGTGACGGAGAACGCGGATGTGAAGGCCATGAAGTCCTGCCCGATCATACGTTCTCATCCAACTATGTTTGAATGAGTTACCAGTCTTCCATTGGCCAAAGAATCGCCCGCTAATCCGTGATAGTCCTCCGAACACTGCTTCGTCAGAATGAGTTCATTTCGACCGTCATTTGTCGGCCGCTTCGCGTTCAAATACTGCAAGGAGATCGAAATGAAGGCCAAGAAGGTGATGTCCGACTGGTCGGTGAAGTGAGTCGTTTGAACGGGTGAACGCACCAACTGCACCGTATTTTCGTGTATGGCGGCTATAACTTGAAGTGCGGCTCCACATTCTTGATCAACGAAAAGGTTGTAGCCAAGGACAAGCCTGTAGCGAACTGCTCGATACCAGCACGTAGCCCAAGCGCCCGGATGTCGTCGTTGATGGAGGAGTCTCCAATACTATGGGACTGCCAACCATCCGTGCAGTACCGCAAGGAGTACAACTCCCAGAGAAATCGACAGACTGATCATAATTGATATCTCGTCCCGCATCAGACGATCTCCTTTCTATGCATTTCCCAAGAGTTCTGCGAGCCGCATTTGTATCGTTCAAAAAATGTAGTTATTCAACGCGCGCATTTTGCTCTGCCCCATCATGCTCAGCGTGCATCTGGTGATCGAAAAATTTGAGGCATCACAGATCAAGGTTGTGCCGACGAGGGATCAGCATGCTTTGCAGGCGTAGAGGAAGCTGGAGGCGATACACGCTTCTCCGATTCAATGAACGTTGCCACGATGAGCCCCACGAGCACCCCCACCATGCTGGAGCACACGATCGCCTTGCCCCGCCGTGCGGCCTCTTGGCTTTCCAGATACGACATGTCAGTACGCCACACACAACGGCGTTTCCCCCCATCGGACACTGAGACGCAGCTGTGGCTTATAGCCTATGAATGTGCGGAGTCGTTCTTGGTCTTCGACTGATGTGCGAATGAATTCAATCCCGGCGGTCTTGCCGGACGTCCATCGCACCACGCCCAAATTAATCCGCATGGGTCGAAGCTCATCAAGATAAATCAACAGCTGTATGGTCTGTCCACGCTCCAACGGAATAGCTGTTTGCAAGAGACACCCTGGCACCGTGAGATCCAACACCTGCCCGTCTCCCACTCGTGGTCCGGCTGAAAGAGTCACCTTGGCTGACGCTGACTTCCGATCACTGTACCGTAGATTCACAGGGCCTCCTTGTGGTTCGGGTTGGTCCCACATTCAGCTGAGCGGGGCCGACGCGATGCATGAAAGAAGGATAGCGGCTCAGTCGAGGCCTGGCATTACTCAGAGGACGTACCACGTAGGAAGAGGCTGGCTGAAGCAACCAGAGCACCGTAGTCACTGAGCGGGCAGGTCTTCGATCAGATCCAGCTGATTGAGGGTACGATTGTAGGGGGGGGTTGCGTTGCAGCCCCCGCAGTTGAGGGGGGCTCCCCCATGAGACCAGCGCCAAGAGCACACCGAGCAATAAGGCATTGCCAAGGTGCCTCCTAAATGCCCCCCTTCTCGATCCAGGCTACAGGAACCCGAAGTAACTCTATCCCAAACTCCGATTCGCGGGCCCAAGTGACGAGGCCTTCCATTCGAATCAATGCCGTGCCAGGCATTTGCAGAGACACCTTAACCACCATGCCAGGGCTAGCAAGCAGAGGGCATTGAATCAGGCATCGCGCAGGAGAAATCTCCCACCTCGAATGTCCTTCGCATATCTTTGCGATCATGATCCACCTATCTCGTGCAAACGCTGAGACGTGGAGAGCACTTTTCCTTGCCTAATGCAATGGCTCCGACTCAAAAGACGGCGCATCAAAATAATAACGTCCCTCTTCACGAACAACTCGATCGAGAAACTCGGTCATCCCCTTCGCAATGACACGCGCACTGTCGGCTTGAATGGCGGCTCCCTCGAGGCGTCCGACCAGAACCCGCCCGGCTCGCCTGGCCCTGTCCTTGCCACGGACCGTGGTATAGGCCACGGCACGACCATCGGCTAAATCCATGAAATGCACAGTCTCAGATGAGTCAGCTGCACCGATAGCCCTGCCGGTGATCTCGGTAGCTGGCCTGAGCGTCCAGGGATGTGGCGTCTGCTCGTAAAACACCTGGCCCGCCGCAAAGCGATCCAGCATCTGCACCAATTCTTTAGGGATGCCAACGCGGAGCATATTGCTGAGGCGGTAATCCTGAGGGGCAATCACCAGCGGTTTGGAAATGGCGTCTCTCGTTCCCGTTCGTGCGAACGTGTTCAGCAGCTGGGTGAACAGCTCTGGTTCCGCAACTGCCCACCCGATCTCCGGTTCCAGCCGACCAGTGTCTACGTGTTGCCTGACACCCAGGAAGCCAGCAAGAATCTCCAATTCTATCGATTGATCGATGGAAGCCGATTTGAAGGTGAACGGGGCTCTTGACAGACCCGTGGGAATCATCCCGGCCTTAAGCCCATCCTGGACGGTGAGTTGTGTGCGTGGAATGTCGAGGATCGGATTTCTCACGGTGGGTGCCTTCGTGACCGACTGGATGAGATAGGGGAAGAGATCGGCCAGCCAGCCGGTGATCAGATCTCCCCCATAGATCTCCTTGGGACTATAGATGTGTTTCCAGAACCGTTGCGACGGGTTGCCCTGCGCCGTCGCGACAAACCCGTCACAAATCGGTTTGAGCCGATCGGTCCACCAGTCAAGCTGAAATGTCGCCATCACGTCGACGCGTTCACGGATTCTCACCCAATCAGCAACAGAGCCCGTCAGCGTAATCGAAGGAATCCCGCAAATAAACTTCAGTTCGTAATCAAAATACTGCTGGAACGCCTCCATCATGACGACCTGACTTGCTGTGCGTATCACAGGCGAGGTCGTGCTGAAATCGCACAGCATGAGCTGGTACAAATCATCCTGAACATGCTGCCGAATCCCGTCGCTCCATTGCTGGACAACCCCGGGCCAATGCTGAGATGCGTGCGGATCTATGGTCTCCGCATACAAGATCATTTTCCCCTTGTGTCGAACGAGGCTCGACCGAAGCGCCTCAGCATGATTCATGATGTGATGAGCACATCCCTGTGCAAGCGTCATCCACACGGCATCAGGCGTCAATACGAGCGGCCGATGTTGGCTAAACGCCACATACACCGCATCCACGAAGCCATGCGCGGCGGCTCCCGTTGCCGAAATAAGCTCTGACGACTCATCGTGACTACAGGCAAGGAATGGTCTGCCGACATGTTGCCTCACGCGGGCCTGTGCCGGGGTGAGTGTGCAGGGGTCCAGACAGGGCTCTACCTCATCGACACGGAAACAGATTTCTGTGGCTGAGCGATGAAGGATGGGCGCGTGGTCGTTGACAGATGAAGGTATCTCTTTCAATGAGCACCTCCCGTTCTAATTGAAATATCGTGTGAGGGAAACACCGTTAGAGTAAAGATACGTGACTACCACACCTATGGCAATTTGCAGAGCGATTTTGTTATGCGTATCGGCTTGTACTTGTGCCGGCGGCTAACCTTCCCCCCATAAATAGGTCCGGATCCAATGAGAGGTGGCCTGCCATTGACCCGCCCCGCGAATGTAGACCAGGTTCTACCCTGAGACCTGTTCCTCTGCCCCACTTCTTGATTGCCAGACGTTTCTAAACGCCACGACTAGTTCTCGACACATGTCTCCTCTCTTCGTCTACTGTTATGTCAAAGTGAACTGGCATGGAAGACGCGAAGCAGGGAGTCCTTTTCAAAAGGTGAGATAATCACTCTGATCAAACACAAACAGAGTGTGATCGAGAACCTTCTTTTTATAGCTCACTTAAAACAGTACCGTTGCCTCGCCACGATTCATCCTCATTTTCCTAAGTAGCATTCTGTCGGTGCGACACTCCTGCTTGAAATGGAACGGACCTGTCGGCGAATTCAATTCGCAGCTGCACCCTTCTCCCCCAGAGCGCCAGGACGGCACCAGCATTTCCATAAGTATCTCGCAAACACCAATGGACTAGGGCCATGCCTAGTTTGAGAATCGCGACATCCTGTTACTCTCAACTCACGAACCAATGACAAGTGCCAGGGGGCGAAACGATGAATGCATATTGGAATGCATCTCAAATTTCACACAGCAAACACAGCGCAACGTTAAGGAGGTCAGACATGCACACGGACGATTCTTCCAACTGGTCAGCATTTATGGCAGGAGCACTCATCGGTGCCGGGGTGGCGTTACTGCTCGCGCCGCAGTCTGGCACCGAACTTCGCTCGACGCTCCGTGACTACGCGTCCAAAGCAAAAGACGAATTGGATGAGGCAACTGAACAGGGGCGAGCCATGTGGGATTCTGCCGTCGACCGAGGCCAGGACTATGTCGAAGGTGGCAAACAAACGTTGCGGAAGGCCGGACGGGCTGCCCGTGAATTTGTTGATGAGACCGTGCAGACCGCAGAAAAGACAGCGGAAGAAGCGGCCTCGCGACGCGGATGATCTTCGGTTTGCCTCGTGAATGCCTTCACACTGATCGAGAGGGGAACCGACCATGATTGGACATCTGACACGTTTCATACTCGCATTTGCCATGATCTCGCTGGTGGGCTGCCAGTCGACGACAGGCAAGACAGCCGGGCAGACCATTGATGATGCCTCTATTACCACAGCAGTGCAGGCCAAACTGTCGTCCGATCAACTGTCGAACTTCTCCAGGATCGATGTCGATGCGGAGCGCGGAGTGGTGACGCTCACTGGAGTGGTGAAATCGGCCGAGCAGAAAATGCGCGTGGTCGAACTCACCCGCCAAGTCGCAGGGGTGCGAACAGTGAACAACAATCTGCAGATTCAGGCCCAATAGGTCAACAGCACAACAGCGAGGCGGCAAGGGCATCGCCCTTGCCGCCTAATCGGTGAGGAGGCTTTACTATGACGCGCCACACATCATCCATACTGCCAATACTCGTCTCAGCTCTTCTTTTGGGCGCGTGCAGCCATTCCATACCGACCACGTCACCCAAACCGGTGCCGCCTCCTTTCACAAGTGCCGTCCCCACTTTCCCTGCCCAAAATAAGGAAGATGCGCGCGCTCCTATTTCGCAAGTACCGGTCCAGCTCAAAGCAGATTTGACGCCCATCCAAACAGCTATTCGCAACGCCGTTCCCGAACGGATTACCGAGGCGGGCCATCCACTAGGCCAGGAATTTCGATGGACCTTCGTAAGAACCGGCGAGTCCAGCGTGCATCTACAGGACGGGCTCGTTGCCATCCACGCAGACTACAAGGGTGATATCGAATCGCGCGGGAGCGCCAGGGCCTGCCGACTGGACCCGATCTTGGCCTCATTGGACGCAACGGGCAAATTGACCTTGATCCAAAATGGTGAATCCGTCTCGTTTGGATTCGAACCCACCCAAGTGACCGTGGGAACGAAACCCGACAGCGATACGCGGTGCAATATGTTCAGCCTCCCGCTCAATGAACAGATTCCCGACCTCTTCGGTCTTCCGGAGGTCAAGATCACACTGGCGGAAGCCGTCCATCCGCAGGAATTCGGCATTCCCTTGCAGCGAATCTGGGATGACCTCGGCGGACCATTGTCCCTTCCCATAGCAGCCCTCAATACCCGTGCCTGCATGTATGGCAATCCGAGAGAAATGACTCTCGGCGGACAGAAGGGCACCACCCAGGAGACGGTCATTTCCGGGACGGCAAAAGAGATGCCTTTTATTACCTATGAGCCCACCTGCCCCGAGGTAGCGCCAACCGTGGCACTGATCAACTCCGGATCCCTGCCGGCAGAAGGCAAACCCTATATGCTGGTAGCACGCATCCCGCTTTCTTATCAGCAGCTGTCGCATCAACTGCAGAGCAAACTATTCCATCAATCAATCGCTCTGGATTCCACCGCCTCGGAAACGGCCGCTATCGAGCGTGTCTCCGCGGTGGATGCGAATGGACGCGCCCTGGTAGCGATCGAAACCACCGGCGACCTGAAAGGCACGATCTACTATTGGGGCACCCCGCGTCTGGATGAAGGGGGACGAAGCATTTCAGTCCCTGATCTCCAGATGGCGAATGAATCCAAAGCGGCCATCGATTCGATTCGTTTCGGCTATTGGCAGCTTGTCGATCGGGAGCTCAACGCAAAATTGCGGCAGGCGATGGCAGTCGACATCTCCTCCCAGGTCGATCGATTGAAACAGACCATCACAGGAACACACCGGTCAAACGGGACGACAATGGATATCCTGATCACGCGTCAGCAGCCGGATCATGTGCGTTCCACACCGCAGGGTTTGACAGTCACTATTATGTTGGAAGGGACCGCCAATGCCGCCGGGCAAATCACCCTGGAGGAGCGGAGCCCTCGGGCATTACTCAGAGGGGAAGGCCGATAGGTCGACGCGTTTCGACCATGACAGGTGGAGACCGACCAATGGCCAGAACACCGACGGTGCAGCAGACCGCAGGCATCGCCAAGATCCTGCGGGACGAGCATCGGCAAATTCTAGCCCTCTTTCAGTTGTACCTTGCGGCTGAGGCGGATTCTCGCCGGCCGATCGTCGATCAAATTCTCCAGCGGCTGGATGAACATTTCGCCATGGAAGAAGGCCTGCTCGTCGCGGGTGTGCGAAACCAGGACAACGGAGCCCCCGTCGTCGAGCAGGTCCGGCTGGATCATGAAGAAATTCAGGCGATGATGTGCGAACTGCGCCAGGCTGAAACGGACGACGACGAATCAATGGATGAATTTTTTGAAGACATGATGCAAACCGTGCATGTCCATTTTACGGTGGAGGAGCGCGACCTCCTCCCCTTACTTGCACACCAGACGTCGCAGGACCGATGAGGCCGATTCCATCCCTGCCCGTTCACATCTCACAACGGAGTTCGTAGCGTGAACCCCAGACCTCTGCGATTTGCCGTCGTCGGGCTTGGACATATTTCGCAAGTGGCAGTGCTCCCTGCCTTCGCCCACGCGAAGACTGCGGCCAGACTCACGGCACTAGTCTCGGACGATCCTGTAAAACGCCGAGTTCTGGCTGAACGCTACGGCGTCACTCATACGTATGCCTACAAAGACTTTGATGCCTGCCTCCGCAGCGGAGAGATCGATGCGGTCTACATCGCCGTACCCAATAGTCTCCACCGTGACTATGCCGTGCAGGCGGCCAGAGCGGGAATCCATATCCTGTGTGAAAAACCAATGGCCGTCACTGCCGCGGACTGCCGCAAGATGATTCGCGCCGCCGAACAGCATCGAGTTCAGCTCATGATCGCCTATCGTCTGCATTTTGAAGCCTGCAATCTCCACACGATTGCCCTCCTCCAGTCCGGACAATTGGGAGAACCGCGTCTCTTCCATTCCGTCTTTACCCAACAAGTTCGGTCCGGCGACATCCGACTCAACGATCAATTGGGTGGCGGACCGCTGTATGACATCGGTGTGTATTGCATCAATGCGGCACGATACCTGTTTCGGGATGAGCCTACGGAGGTCACTGCGCTGACAGGTCATGGTCCCGATCGGCGTTTCCAAACCGTGGAGGAATCGGCCGGAGCGATCCTGCGATTTTCACGCGACCGCCTCGCGACGTTCACGTGTAGCTTCGGGGCGACGGATGCAGCCATGTATGAAGTCGTAGGGACCAAGGGAAACGTACGGGTCGAACCGGCCTATGAATACGTTGGCAGCTTAAAGGCATCCGTCACGATCAAGGGGAAAACCCGTGTGCGCGTCTTTAAGCCAGGCGACCAATTCGCACCTCAGCTGATCTACTTCACCAACTGTGTGAGGGAAGGTCGGCAGCCGGAACCCAACGGGCTCGAAGGGCTCCTGGACGTGCAGATTGTCGAAGCCCTGCATCGTTCCGCGCAGCGCAAACGAACAATCACACTCCGGCTACAGGCGAAACGTATCCGACCGGACGTGAGTCAACGGATATACCGTCCTCCGGTGGCCAAGTCCAAGGGTGTACGTACCGAGTCGCCGACGTTATAACAGGCTCTGGCTCGACCCCCAAAATCTCTTGGTCTCGGACTAGGGCTCTGCCCAGTTCAAGTGCTTTATGGAGAGGGCTAGTCTGACGCTGGGAGCCATTTCGTCAGCAACCAGCGGCCATTAGGATATGGATGAGGAGGGATGATGGAACAGCATAACACTCGTTTAGAAGACCAAGCTAAGGAAGCCGGCACCGCTATCAAAGACAGCCTCCACGAAGGATTGGCCTCCGCTGAGAAGACAGCCAAACGTGCGGGCGAGGCAGTGGAATCCGCGGCAGATCGTCTGCGTGAGCACCTTCCCGAAGCCGGTGAAGCAGCGGATTCTGTGGCGCGGAAGGTGAAACAGACTTCTGCGTATCTACAACAACAGGGCATCGGGGGAGTCGTCGAGGATCTTGAGGTACTGATTCGACGCTACCCGCTGCAATCGCTCCTGCTGGGATTGGGATGTGGGTATCTGTTATCTCGTGCCCGCCCCGACTAACAAATAGGACGACACCTATGGAAAATCCCCATCCGATTTCTATTGCTGCGCTCATGACAGGTCTCGTTGAAGATTTGCGGCGCTTGTTTGCCCAGGAAGTGCAGCTCGCGCGGCACGAGATGCAGCATGAGCTGAACAAAGTCTCCAGAGGATTCGTCCACGCCGGCGTCGGCATCATACTGGGTCTCTTGGGGGCCCTGTTCCTCCTGATGATGCTGGTGCATTGGCTTCACGCCTACAGTGGCCTGCCCCTGTGGGCCTGCTACGGCATCGTCGGCTGTGTGTCCGCCGCTGGAAGCGGCCTGTTTTTGTCTCGACTCGTCACCGTCGGAGCCTCGATTCGGCTCTGGCCATTCCGCACCTTTCACTCATTGAAGGAAGATGCCAGATGGATCAAAGAACAGCTGCTATCGACCAAGACCTGAAAGACATCGTCGAGACCAGAATCGACATTGCCGAGAAAATCGAGCTATTGGAACAACGCATCAAAGATACGGCGGAGGGAGCCACAATGAAATTTTCGCGCATGCTCAATGAGGGAACCGAGAGCGTGACCCATTTGGTGGACAAAACGAAAGCGGCGTTGGACCCCATTCACAAGGTGGATGATTACCCCTGGCTCATGCTGGGCGGTGCCATCTGCGCCGGCTATGCGATAGGACTGCTGGAATCGCGCGCGCGCGCGCAACGGGGCGTCTATGCCTACTACCCACCCGGAGCCCACGCGTCGAGAGTGATGCCGGAACCAACCCGCCGCGGAGCCGCTGCCAATGGCTCCGAAGGCATTTATGAGTATTACCCTGACCCGTCGCGGGCACGTCCCAGGCAAGAACCAAGGCACCGTCAGAGCATCTGGGAAACGATCAGTCGAGAATTAGGGACAGATTCAGACCAAGCTAAGAACGCCTTGATGCAGGCAGGTCGTTCCATGGTCCTGGAATTGGCGGGCAAACTGCTGCCAGAAATCGCGCGATCTCTTGGAGTCACCCTAGCCTCTCAGGGGAAGGACGCAGAAAAACCTCAAGGGAGCGCTGCCTCATCGGAATCGCAACCTGGCAGCAGAACAGGGCATTCCTGCGAGTCGGCTGCTCAGTCTTGCTCCTGACTACGTTTGGGCACCTGCTCCTCCTCTCGTCGCATGAGCAGGTTTTACGGAACGGCGCCCCGTTTCCCATGCGGACTCGTGGAAGCCTGCGACCGAGGGCGACAAAGATGGATACCCGGTTGGCATGTCGCCCCGGTGAGTTCACAGGAGGTAGAGTGTCCGCTTCGCTGACCAGTGCATCCCCGCGGTGGAATCCCTGGAAGCTCGGCGGGTTGGGATGGAAAGAGCTGGCGCAACGCCTGTGGAGCGTGAGCCAGAAAGACGAAATTCTTGGGCGGGCCGCGCAGTTGGCCTATTACTTTCTCCTGGCTCTCTTTCCGGCGTTGCTGTTTCTAACCGCGCTTCTAGGCCTCCTCCCGCTCGAGCAGGTGCTACCGGAGTTGATGACATACCTGCGGACGGTCTTGCCGGCCGATGCGCTGTCTTTGCTGCAGAAATATCTCGACAATGTTGTGACCGGCAGCGGCGGTGACATCCTTTCTCTCGGCCTTCTGGGAGCGCTGTGGGCTTCTTCCAGCGGCGTGACCGCGATCATGGAGTCGCTCAATGTGGTGTACGATGCCGAGGAAAGCCGGCCTTACTGGAAAGTCCGTCTCATCGCCGCCCTTCTGACCATCGGCCTTGCTGCGTTCATCATCGTCTCTATTACATTGGTTTTATATGGCGCACGCATCGGCGAGTGGATTGCCGATCTTGTCGGGCTCGGGTGGTTATTTCTTCTGGGCTGGAATGTGTTGCAGTGGCCGGTCGCTGTAACTTTGATGCTGCTGGCGCTCGCCATCATTTATGCGGTCTGCCCCAATGTGGAACATGACTGGCGGTGGGTGACGCCAGGCTCGGTGTTCGCCGTCGCTCTCTGGATGGGTCTCTCGTTAGGGTTTAAAGCCTACGTCGATCACTTCGGCAACTACAACGCCGCCTACGGTTCGATCGCGGGTGTCATCGTCCTGATGCTCTGGCTTTATCTGACGGGAGTGGTGATTTTGCTCGGAGGCGAAATCAATGCGCAGATCGAGCATGCGGCATCAGCGCTTCGATCTTCCTCAAGCCGGCGCAAGCAGACGCCTCCGATACCTTCGAACATTGAAATATAAGCTCGGATAGAAGGAGCAGAGACTGCCGTGAAACCAGGATATGTCGAGATGATTCCTGACGAGACCTCCCGATTGCCGGAGCAAGAACGGCCTCACACTCCCGTGGCAGAGCGCCACTTGTGGGAGATCACCCCGGTACGCGACCTGCTTTGGCTGGGCGGTATTCTTTTCCTCCTCTGGTTCGGCTATTACCTGCGAGGCGTATTTACTCCCGTACTCATTGCACTCCTCCTCGCCTACCTGGTCAACCCGGTGATCAGGCGAGCCGAATCGGGATGGCATGTGCCGCGCCCGGTCACGATTTCCGTCGTGCTCTTCGTGTCGGCCCTCATGCTGGGCGGTCTCGTGACATGGCTGGGGCCGCTCCTCGCTGAACAGGTGCAATCCTTCGCAGAACGAGTGCCGGGTTACCTTCAGAGCATTGCGAAACAGTACCACGTTACGCTTGGAGATTTTTCCGAACCACTGTCGACCATTGCCACGAACCTCAGGGATGATCCCCTTTCGATTCTGAAACCAATTTTTTCCGGCACCGGACAGGCATTCGGCGTACTCGGAGCCGTGATCGGTACGACGGCCGACGTGACCCTTGCCCTGGTCTTGATCCCGATCTATTTTTTCTTTTTTGCCTGGCAATTCGATAGTGCCCTCGCACAACTCCGGCGCTACATTCCCGCGAACTATCGCCCCAGGGCACGCCACATCGTGCGCAGAATGGATCATGCCGTCAGCGGGTTCTTCCGGGGCCGTTTGACGATCGCCCTCGCCTCTGCGGTGCTTTACTCTGCAGGATGGGCCCTTACCGGCATCCGCTATTGGTTTCTGCTCGGTCTGATCACCGGCATTCTCACCATCATTCCCTACGCTTCGCTCATCGGCTGGCCGTTGGCCATTCTGCTGAAATATCTGGATGGGTTCAGCTCTGAGACCGGTAGCTTCGACCTGATGACCATCGTCGTGTGGCCATCGGTCGCCTACCTGGTGGTGCAATTCATTGAGAGCTGGCTGTTGACCCCCTGGGTGCAAAGCCAATCCATGGAGATGAACGCCGTGACCGTTCTGATCGTCGTCTTCATTGGCGGCGCCCTGGGAGGATTTTATGGACTGTTGCTGGCGATCCCCCTGGCCGCATGTATCAAGATCCTGGTGCAGGAACTCGTGCTCCCGCGCCTGGAGCGAAGCGCCGCCGCACCCTCCCCTGCCTTTGATCAGTGAAAGGACTCATGATGACGACGACCGTGGCAGACCTGCTCATCGAAAGACTGATCGACTGGGGTGTGGATACCATCTTCAGTCTCCCGGGCGACGGCATCAACGGCATTTACGAAGCCCTGCGAACCCGCCAGGACAAGATCAAATTGGTGCTCGTTCGACATGAAGAATCAGCCGCGTTCGCAGCGTGCGGCTATGCGAAATTCACGCGGCGGTTGGGTGTCTGTCTGGCGACATCAGGACCGGGAGGCATCCACCTCCTGAATGGATTGTACGATGCGAAGTGTGACGGACAGCCGGTTCTTGCCATTACCGGGCACACCTTTCACGATCTGATCGGGACCCATTATCAGCAGGACGTAGACCTCGACCGACTCTGTATGGATGTTGCCGCCTACAGTCAGAGGGTGATGAGCCCGACACACCTCGGCAACGTGGTCGATGAAGCGATCAAGACGGCCATCTCCAGACGCACGGTTGCACATATCACCATCCCAAAAGACATTCAGGATTGGAGCGTGGAGGAGCATAGGTCCAAGGCCAACATACCCGGCCATAGCGGCGATCTGTACAGTGACCCGCTGCCCCTGCCATCACGGGCACTGCTCGACAAGGCCGCCGCTCTCATCAATGCAGGCTCCAAGATCGCCATCCTGGCCGGGCGCGGCTGTTTGGGCGCAAAATCAGAAGTGCTGCAACTGGCCGAGCTCCTCGGCGCGCCGATCGTCAAGCCCCTGCTCGGCAAAGCGTTGGTCCCGGATGACCATCCACTCACCACTGGCGGCATCGGGCTGCTCGGTACCGCCCCCTCGCAAGAGGTTCTGGAGGAATGCGACACGCTGATTATCGCCGGCACCAGCTTTCCCTATCTGGAGTTTTACCCGAAGCCGGGTCAAGCACGAGGCGTCCAGATCGATCTGGATGCCGCGCGCATCGGTCTCCGATATCCTGTTGAAGTGGGACTGGTCGGACATTGCTGGGATGTGCTCCGCGCCCTGCTCCCTCTCCTGGAAAAGAAGGCGGATCGCAGTTTTCTCGAAACCGCCCAGACCCGCATGGCACAGTGGAATGAGTTGATGGAGGAGCGTGGCACCAGAATGGACTCCCCGCTCAAGCCACAGGTCGTCGTGCGCGCCCTGAATGAATTCCTGGACGACGATGCCATCATTTGTTGCGATACGGGCAGCGTCACCACCTGGGCGGCCAGGCATATCCGGATACGAGGCGACATGGAGTTTTCGGCTTCAGGCACCCTGGCCTCGATGGGAAACGGTCTTCCCTACAGTCTGGGGGCCGGTATCGCTTATCCGGGACGACAGATCGTCTGTCTCGCGGGCGACGGCGGATTCACGATGCTGATGGGCGAATTGGCCACGCTGGTGAAATATGCCCTGCCGGTGAAAATCATCGTGCTGAAGAACAATTTGCTCGGCATGATCAAGTGGGAGCAATTGGCATTCGAAGGGAACCCGCAGTACGGCGTCGAGCTTCAGCCGATTGATTTTGCGGCCTTCGCCCAGGCCTGCGGGGCGACAGGGTTGACCGTCGAAGATCCTCGCCAGGTTCGCGACGTCCTTCGGCAAGCCTTCGCAATCCCCGGGCCTGTGGTGGTTCAGGCCGTGATCGATCCCCTCGAACCCCCATTGCCGGGAAAAATCACGACTGCGCAAGCCTGGCAATTGGCCAAGGCCCTGGCGAAGGGCCAGGATGATCGTTGGGACATTCTTACATCGTTGCTCGAAAGCAAAATCCGGGAAGTGGTGTAGAAGTCTCAACAGCCTCTATCACCCAGGCAGAAGGACAAGACAGCTATGGAACCGATTGGTCGACGGAGGTGGGTGATAGCGGAAGGCTACATTCCGCCCGCAAGCCATGGGCCGGAACCGCAGATGACCAGCCATGAGACCCTGTGTATTCTCAACACCTCGGATCAGGATGCGAAGGTCCAAATCACGATCTTCTATGCAGACCGCGAACCGGTCGGGCCCTATCTCATCGCAGTCCCAGCCCGTCGTACCAAACATGTCCGCTTCAATGATTTGACTGATCCCGCGCCGATTCCGGTCGATACGGACTATGCCAGCCTCATCGACTCCAATGTGCGCATCGTCGTACAACATACCCGTCTGGATTCACGTCAGGCTGAAAACGCCCTGTTCAGCACGATGGCATTTCCAGTGTAAAACATCCCTCGCGAGAAGAGACGTTCCGGGAGCAGGCATCCCCATTCTCAAACAATGCGGGATACTCAACAACCTGCCTCACCATTGCTCGCCGAGATACTGCCCTATCAATCGTGGCTCACGGAAGTCCACGACTGCTTCGCACCGAGGACACCTTCCGCTTTAGACGAGACTAAGCAGTCTCACGCCGCACGTACGACCTCGGTTTGAACGGTTGCGAGATTCGCATAGCGATTCCGCAGAATCACCTCGTCGATGATATCGCCGCATTGCACACAACGCATGGCTATGAACCAATAGCCTCCCAGGCTTTCTCCGATATCCATGCACCGTTCATCGACCAGAAATCCGCCGCAGCGGATGCACCGGCATGATTCGCGCTGAACGGCAGCAGTCGTATGTCTGGTTCTCCCCGTCACTGGAAGGTTGATCGTGGTGGCGTTCATACGGTTCTCCTTTCGTGGTGATCACTGTCAATAGTTCGGTAGATCATTCCACCGATCGTCATGATCACTGATATCAGTCCCGTACGAATCGCTCTACTAGCACTCCCCCCAGGTCCCTGGTTAAAGCACCCTGGCCATTATTCTCGTGATGAGGTCAACTGTCGCAGCATCGTGTTGGTGATTTTTTGCTTCGCGGAAAAGTAGTCTTTCCATGGATCCTTGCGAAATGCACGGAGGCGATCCGGCAAGTTACCAAGCGTGTAATGGTCGGACCGCATCTCGACCGACAATTCATCCCAGGCAATCGGCACGGACAGAGGCGCACCGAGGCGGGCACGCGTGGAGAACGCAGCGACGGCCGTCGCACCTCGCGCGTTACGCAAGTAGTCGACGTAGATTTTCCCCTTCCGCTTTTGCTTGGACATCGTGGCCAGAAACCGGTCAGGAATCAGTCGCGCGAGATGTTCTGCCAGTGCTTTCGAAAAGCTCTTGACCTCATCCCAGGTATGGACACGTTGCAGCGGCACTGCAATGTGCAGCCCCTTGCCGCCCGTTGTCTTCACAAATGACATCAGCCCCAATTCATCTAGCAATGTGCGCAGCAGTTGTGCCCCTTCGATAACCAACGACCATTCGACGGCCGGATCCGGGTCGAGGTCGAGAATCATTCGGTCAGGACGCTCGAGCTTGTCCCGCTTCGCTCCCCACGTGTGCAGTTCCAATACCCCCATTTGAACCAGACCCACCAAGGCTTCGAGAGAATCGGCGACCATATAGGAGGCGGTCCCCTCCTCCTCAGCAATTTCCACCCGCCCAACGGCCTCGGGTATGCGATCGTTCGCATGTTTCTGGTAAAAACATTCCTTGGTATACCCCTCCGGGCAACGAACCACGGTCAAGGGTCGGCCCTGCAGATGCGGCACAATCCATTCACTGACGGATTCGTAATAGCGGGCCAGAGCAAGTTTAGTGACGCTCTGCTCGGGAAATAACACGTGGTCCGGATGAGTGAGGGTCACACCAGCGACAACCGTCGGCCCATCTGATGAGTCGATTCGCGACGAAGGCCGGCCGGTGAGTGTACCGTTGCGGCGTGCCGGCCGCGACGGAGATGTTGCGGGCGTCACGTGGCGCGAGATCTTGGAGTCAGGCCGCTCATGGACCACCGCACGCGGGTCTTTATCCTCACGAAGCCCCTGAAACGAGGCTTGACGCAATTGACCGTCATTCGTCCATTCGGCAAAGGCCACCTCCGCAACCAGTTTCGGCCTGACCCAATGCACCCCGCGACCTTCGCTGCCGCCAGGGGGATTCACAAACGCCGGTGCTGCTTGTTCCAACTTCTTCAAGCGCGTATGCAGTTCCTTGAGAGATCGTTGAGAAAATCCCGTCCCGGTGCGCCCGGCATATCGGAGTTGGCCCTTGTCGTCATAGGCACCAAGCAGCAAGGCCCCGAAGGCGCTTCGTGAACCCGAAGGATCGGTAAATCCCCCGATGACGAACTCCTGCCGCCTGCCACACTTCACCTTGACCCAATTGCGATTCCGCCCCGCCACGTACGGTGCGTCCGCGCGTTTCGCGATCATTCCCTCCATCCCATTCCGGCAGGCCTCCGCAAAAGCCACATCGCCCTTCCCGGCAATGTGATCGCTATAGTTGATCAGGGCTGAGGACGAATTGTTCTGAAAGATGGCGGCTAGGAGCTTCTTGCGCTCCACCAGCGGGATCGGACGCAGGTCGTACCCATTGAGGTACAGCAGGTCAAAGACGAAATATCTGAGATTGCTGTCCGCTCCCGCATCGAACGCATTCTGCAAGGCCTGAAAGCTGAGACGCCCGTCCGGCAGCAAGGCCACGACTTCACCATCCAGCCAGGCTGTCTCGAGAGCGAGTTCGGTGACGGCCGATGCGATATGCGGCAATTTGCCGGTCCAATCATGACCGTTTCTCGTCAACAGCGTCACACCGGTTCCCTTCACCCGACAGAGGATACGATACCCGTCGTATTTCAACTCATGGACCCACTCGTCTCCTTCCGGAGGAGTCGTCACGAGCGTCGCCAGTTGAGGCGCCACCCATTTGTCCTGGGGAGCCTTGCGCGCCTCGGACGCCGGAGCTCGCATCACGGGCCGACGGGTCGAGAGAGGATCTTTCTGTTTGACCGATTTACCGGACTGCCAGACTGCATGGGCTCCCGATGCAATGTCCTCAAGGCTCCTTCCGCTGGCCACGCTCCTGGTCAAACGGTCTGTCACCTGACTTTCTTTGCCATGCCGTTCCTCCGCATCGTGCTCCTTGATCAGCAGCCAGTTTTCTTTGCCCGCTTCCTGCCGCCCGCCCATACGCACCAAGTTCCACATGCCCTGCAGTTTGTCTCCATGCAGGATGAATTTGAGACGTCCCCGCCGGTAGCTCGAGAGCGGATCGCCGATCGGCTCCCAATACCCACGATCCCAGAGCATCACCGTGCCACCGCCATATTGCTGGGCAGGAATGATGCCCTCGAACCCCGCATACTCGAGCGGATGATCCTCGACATGAACCGCCAGTCGCTTCTGGGAAGACTCCAGACTGGGACCTTTGGGAACCGCCCAACTTTTTAACGTCCCGTCCAGTTCGAGCCGGAAATCATAGTGGAGCCGGCTCGCCGCATGCTTCTGAACGACAAACTGCAGCCGCCCCTGAGCCGCGACAGCTTTTCCCCTCGGCTCGGGTGTCTTCGTGAAATTCCTCTTCTTCCAATATTGGCGAAGCCCCATGTCGCTCCTCCGCACGCCACCGGCCAGGCTCTCAACACGCTCTCGTAAACGCTTGCGCGTAGTAATTGAACAGCGCCCGAGGAACGCTGGGGGGACAAAAGATGCCTGCCACTGCTGTTAGTGCTATCCGGATGTTTCGAGCCACACTACAGACATGTCCGACACAACCGGCTTCGGTCCAGCACAATGCTAGGAATGCCGTAACGCTTCACGCGTTTTCTTGGACACCCGCAACACCTCAGCCACACTCCACGCCTGCGCGATACATCCACGAGGATGATAGGGCGGTTCTGCGTCGAAAATTTCGCTCACCGTCCCGATACCCTCCTCCAGCAAGTGAGCCTTGAACCCCTCCAACATGCCGCGTGCCTGTGATGCATCATGGTGAACCTTGAGCCAGGCGTCGATGAACGGTCCGATCAACCAAGCCCACACAGTTCCCTGGTGGTACGCCGCATCCCGGGCACGAAGATCGCCGAAGTACATGGGTTTGTAGTCTCGATGGTCCCTCGAGAGAGTGCGCAATCCCACGGGGGTCAGGAGTTTATCAGCTACGGCATCCACCACCGTACCCCACCGCTGTTCATCGAGAATGGGATACTCGAGAGCGACTGCGAAAATCTGGTTCGGACGAAAGCTCGCATCATCCCCCTGCTCGCCGTCGATGACGTCGAACAAGTAGCCGCGATCACCCAGCCAAAAACGTTCATTGAACGAATGCTTGGCCGTCGCGGCCATCTTCTCCCATTCATGCGTCGCCTCTCCGGCCAGCTCTGTCCAGCGCATCATGCAGCGGAGCGCGTTGTACCATAGGGCTTGAATCTCTACCGGCTTTCCACGTCGCGGCGTCACCACCCATCCATCCACTTTCGCATCCATCCAGGTCAGCTGGTACCCTTCGGCACCGGCGCGCAACAGGCCATCCTGTGGATCGACACCGATACCGAAATGCGTGCCCGCGACATGGTGCTTGATGACGGACTCTAAGATCGGTCGGAGCGCCAGCAGCGTCTCGTTGTCGGCGGTGACCCGGTGGTATCGGTCCAGTGCATGGAAATACCAGAGTGTCGCATCCACCGTGTGATAGAGCGCTTTGCGCTTGCCTTCAGGAAACAGATTGGGCAGCAGCCCGTCTTGAATGTAGTTCGCAAAGGTGCGGAGGATCGCTTGCGCCTCCCGATATCGGCCGGTGCAAAGAGTCAGGCCCTCCAGACTGATCATCGTATCCCGGCCCCAGTCAGTGAACCAATGGTAGCCGGCGATCACGGTGCGCGCTTCACCGCCGGACGCCCTGGCCAGCGCCTGTTCTTCCAAACGCGAGCCCGGTGAAACAATGAACTGGTCCGCAGCCAGAGTGAGAGATTGCTCCATGTCGTCTTGTTCCCAATCCGGCAAGTCGACCAGCAGTTTGTGCAGCCGCCGCGCTTCAGCCTCGAGAATCGCGTCGGGCGTATATTCGAGCAGGTCCCAGGATTCGGTGCTGGCTACAAATGCGATGGGCTGGTTTCGGCATAGGTCGGCCGAGAAATAGCCCGGGCTGGCAAGATTTTCGATATGCTCCGACCCGCGATCTCGATCGACTCCGTAGGAAATTCCCTGACTCATCCGATAGTCCGCCACGAACAACCCGCAATGCGGTCGTAGACACATCTTCAGCGACGGTGCCCCCTCGCTGAAATGCATCTCGTAGCGGCCGTCGAGGACGGTGAGTGGAAAAGGAGGCTGCCGAGCCTCATGAAGCTGCGCGTCCAGCATGCGAAATGTCACGAATGGGCGGAGTTGGAGCCGAATCGGCTCGCCTTCAGTTAGACGGTATTCCACATAGACGGAATTGTGGCCGTAGGGCATGATGACGCGTTTTTCCAGCGTTCGGCCTTTGAGCACACAGCGCCACACCGGTGTTTGCCACTCGCGCCTGAATTCGTCGAACACCGTGACGAGATCGCTCTGCAAACGCCCGTCTTCAAACTCCACGCCGCTGAGGAGAAGACTCTCCCCATCGACGATCGACTCCTCGTCCAATCGGGGGATGATGACCGTCCGACCCCATGGTGCGGGAAGATCCGGAACGAATATTCCGTGATACCGGCGTGTCGGGGCACAGAGCAACGTCTGGGAGGCATACCCGCCGAGTCCATTGGTCACCAGCCATTCTCTGGCGAGGAACGCATGGCTGTCCTTCAGGCACTCACGGGGCACCTTGAACACCATCGTATCGCCTTGGAGCGTACTCATCACCGTTGCTGTTTACTCTGGGTTTCCCGCGGGCTGCTCTACCGAGGCGTACAAAGCGGCAGATCCACCTGGTACTGTCCACCCTGTTTCGGTCAAGGGCTCAATCACACCAGGGCCTCCATAGATCGGCGCATCACTCGACCATCGAAACGACCAGGCACTCCCGATCGGGGGCGCGAGGAGCGGCTCAGGAGCGGGGCGGAAATCAAGGTCTGCGCCGAGATTCACTAACAGGAGACGGTCCCCACCCCTTCTCCCTGCGTACCTCAGGACAAATGCCGAGGGTCCGATGACGGCGCCGTCCACACATTCGCGCGACTGTTGAGCGATCACCGGATCCTCCCGCCGGATCCGGAGGAGATCTCGATGCAAGGCCAGGCTGGAGTGATGGCGCTCCCGTTCACTCCAATCAAGCTTAGATCGGTCGAATGTTGTCGGATCGCAGGGATCAACCACCGCCGACTGTGCCTGGGAGGACCCATAACTCGGGAACTGAGCGAGAAAGGCTCTTCTCCCCGCATGAATCGCGTCAGCCAATTGACCAGGTGGAAAATCCGCAAAAAATGCAAAGGGAGCGGAAGCCGAGAATTCTTCGCCCATGAACAACAGAGGCGTTTCCGGAGCCAGGAGGAGCAACGTGGTCAAGGCACGGTAGACGCCAGGACTCGTCTTCTGGTGCAGGCGATCGCCCCACAACTGGTTGGCGATTTGATCATGATTCTGGAGAAAGAAAACAAAGCCCTCGGCTTGTTCAGTCGATACGACGGTACCGCGAGGTTTGCCCTGCCACTGATACCGCTGCCCTTGATAGAGGAAGGCCCGTTTCACACAGGACATGAGCTCCTGCGGTGTTCCACGGTAATCCGTATAGTACCCTTCGCTGCGTCCGGTCGCTGCCACCCTGGTCGTATGATGGAAGTCTTCGCTCCACACCGCATCGAGCCCCCACCCGCCCTGCTCCACCGGCTGAATGGTGTGAATCCACTGCGCCTCACATTCGGCGGTCAGGATGATGGAGCGCGTCCCGGCTGCCTGCCGAGCCGCCCGAGAGAGTTCCGCGATGACATGAACCGGACTGGCATCATGAAAAGCATGGACCGCATCCAGCCTCAGTCCGTCTACATGACATTCACGGATCCAGTAACACGCGTTTTGAATAAAAAAATCGCGCACCGCGGGAGATCCGGGTCCGTCGAAGTTGATCGCCTGGCCCCATTCATTGGGATACCGATTGGTCAAACACTCATCGCTGAAGGCCGGCAGATAATTTCCGTCGGGACCGAAATGATTGTAGACAACATCCAGTATCACGCCGAGCCCGCGTTGATGGGCCGCGTCCACAAAACGTTTAAAGGCCGCGTCATCACCATACACGTGAGCCGGGGCGTAAAGTCCCACACCGTCATATCCCCAATTCCAACGTCCGGAAAATTCCGCAATCGGCATCACCTCTAGGACGGTAATGCCGATGTCCTTCAAGCCGTCAAGCCTGGTGATGGCGGAGTCGAACGTTCCTTCCGGAGTGAACGCGCCGATATGAAGTTCGTAGATCACCTGCCCGTGCATGCTGACACCGCGCCAGGTTCCATCATTCCACCGGTAGGCGGCAGGATCGACGATCAACGATGGCCCGTGAGGGCCTTCCGGCTGAAAGCGCGAACAGGGATCGGGGTAGGCCTGCTGACCATCGTCAAGACGGTACCGATAGCGCATCCCGGCCGTGGCCTCAGTGACGAGGCCAGTCCAATAGCCGTCACTGCCCCGCGTCAACGCATGCGCAGTTCCTTGCGGCTCAAGCACAACCTCGACCGACGCCGGTTTCGGCGCCCAACAGCGAAATCGCACCCCTTCTTCGGTGATCTGAGCGCCGAGCGTCAGCCCCTGCTCCGGAGCATCGCTGTGCTGAATGCCTTTCGATTGCACGTTCGTGCCGCTCTCCATCCTCATCCTTTCACTTCATGCGGGTATCGATATGCGGCGTGTCACGCACTCTTGCGCCGCGTCGTTCGCTCTTTTACGTGTACCGACTGCTTGGACCCGCCGGATCGCTGCACGCTTCGCTTGAGAAGAGCCATTAAATCCACTACCTTGGCGCCTCCCGGCTTGTCCTCCGCTTCGGCTTTGTCAGGCGTGGTGATGACCTCGGTCTTTCCGGCCTTCACCCGTTTCTGAATCAGCCGCATCAGATCGTCATGATACGTGTCCTTATACCGTTCGGGTTTCCAGGGTTCAGACATTTCCTCGACCAGCTTCATCGCCATGTCCAATTCACGGGGGGTGACGCGCGTGGATTTTGCCTTTTTGGCAGGCAGCTCGAGCTCTTTGCTTGGACGAAGCTCATTTGCGTAACGAAGCGTGTTCAGTATGATCATCTCGCTCCACGGAATGAGTGCAGCCATGTACTGCCTGGTACGAATGACCACGGTTGCGACAGCCGCTTTGCCCGTCTTTCGCAATGTTTCCCGCAGGAGTACATAGCCCTTTTCACCACGCTTATCCGGAGCCAGGTAATAGGGCGTCTCAAACGACATCGGGGCGATATCCTCTGCCCGTACGAAATTGACGATGTCGATGGTTTGCGTCGCTTCCACATTGGCGCGCCGAAAATCCTCATCGGTCAGCACGACAAATCGGCCTTTGTTGTACTCATACCCTTTCACGATCTGATCCCACGCGACTTCTTTCCCGCTCTCTTTGTTGTAGCGTTTGAATCCGACCGGTTTCATGTCCCGCCGATCCAACAACGTTAAGTCGAAACTGTTCCGATTCTCGGCTGAATAAAGGACCACCGGGATATTGACCAGTCCAAAACTAATCGATCCTTTCCAGAGAGATCGGGGCATAGGATTACTTTCGTCTTACGGAAATCAATGTCTGCTTCACAACCAGGGCGCAGGCCACGCACATATGGGCACAATTGACACATGTCACCGGCTCGCCACAGAGGTCACAGACCAGCAACAGAGTCGCCTCTATGTGTCTACATCCGTCGCGCCGGCAGGACGGATCAAGGCACTGACTACAATCGTATGGACACACCACCATGCAGGCCTTTGACTGACAGTCCTTTTCTACGGGAAAACGCAGTCAGGTGGGATCATGTCTCGCCTCACACTCCTCTACAACTAGGCCCCTCCCTAGCTGTCATCTCGGCGTCCCACCGATAGGCTGGGGCCATCATCGAACTGGTAGTCGGCAGTTGTCGCCTCAACGTGACTTGTGAGGAACCCACGATGAAACATGAACTCGGGCGAACCATATCACCGTGGATGTCGGAAGAAATTCCGCCATTGCCGAATCTGGCCACCGGCGCCCATGCCGAGGTCTGCATTGTCGGCGCTGGAATTGCCGGAGTGACAACCGCCTATTGCTTGATGAAAGAGGGTCGCTCCGTGATTCTCCTGGACGCCTGGCAACCGGGACAAGGCATGACGGAACGCACGACCGCCCACCTCTCGAACGCAGTCGATGCAGGATATGCTGAAATCGAACGGTTGCATGGACAATCCGCCGCGAGGCTGGTAGCGGAAAGTCATCAGGCTGCCGTTGATTGGATCGACAGGACCCGGGCAGGTGAAAAAATCACCTGTGACTTCAGACGCCTGGACGGATATTTGTTCGCGCCTTCTCCGGATGATAGGCAGCTGATCGACGATGAGTGGCATGCCGCTCGGCGAGCCGGTATCACCGATGTCGAGCGACTTCCACAACTGCCGGCTCCTCTCTTTCCATCCGGTCCCTGCTTGCGGTTTCCAGATCAGGCGCAATTTCACCCGTTGAGGTATCTGACCGGCCTCGTGCGGGCCATCCGAAAGGGAGGCGTACGCGCCTTCACGGAGGCCCATGTCACAAAAATAGAGGGGGGCAAGCAGGCGCGCGTCGAAACGAGCCAGGGTTGCATCGTCACTGCGGATGCTGTCGTCGTCGCCACCAACACACCGATCAATAACATGGTGACCATCCATACAAAACAGGCAGCCTACATCACCTATGTCATCGGGGCGGTCATCCCAGTCGGGGCCGTCGAGCAGGTCTTATTATGGGATACGCTCGATCCGTACCACTATGTACGCACTCACCGGCAACCCCTGCCGCAGGGGGGCGAGGAATGTCTTCTCATCGTCGGCGGTGAAGACCACAAGGCCGGACAGGCCGACGATGCAGAGTCAAGATATGGGCGACTCGAGGCCTGGGCTCGAGAGAGGTTTCCCGGCTTGGGACCGGTGCGCTATCGATGGTCGGGGCAGGTCATGGAATCAGTCGATGGCCTGGCGTTTATCGGCAGAAATCCAGGCGATGCAGACAATGTGTACATCGCCACAGGAGACTGCGGCATGGGAATGACCCATGGAACGATTGCCGGACTCCTCATCACCGACCTTATCATGGGTCGCAAATCCGCCTGGTCCAGCCTCTACGATCCATCCAGACAACCGGTTCGAGCCGTCGGGGAATTTGTACGCGAGTCATTGAACGTGGTCGCCCAATATGCCGATTGGGTGACCAAAGGAGATGTCGAAACGGAAAGCCAGATTGCCAATGGGGAAGGTGCGGTACTGAGGGAAGGACTCACAAAGATTGCCGCCTATCGAGATGCCGACGGCCTGCTTCACAAATGTTCAGCCGTCTGTCCCCACCTCAGTTGTATTGTGGCCTGGAACCATTCTGAACAGACATGGGATTGCCCCTGTCATGGTTCACGTTTTGACAAATTCGGAAAGGTCCTGAACGGGCCTGCCATCAGCGACCTGCATCCCCTGAAACCCGGAACATGAGTCCGGGGACCGGGTCAGGGAGGAACTTAGGACGCGGTCAATTCCGGCGTATCCGTATCCTCCCACCCGCCTTTCTTATCGCGGCGCGCCTTGTCTGCCAATTTCTGGTACAGCGCGCGAATGGCCTCAAGATCAGCCGCGCTTAACTTTTCGAGATCGAGCAAGGCATTGTGGGCGCCGTGGGTGGCTCGAATCAGTTCGTCCAGTTTCAATTGGGTGGCTGCACTGTCCCGATTCTGGGTATTCTGAATCAGAAACACCATAAGGAAGGTCACGATGGTCGTGCCCGTATTAATGACCAACTGCCAGGTATCGCTGTAATGAAAGACCGGTCCGGACAAACTCCAAGCAACGACGACCCCGATTGCCGCGCCGAATGCGACACCACTTCCCAGCGCTCGTGATGCGAAGTTTGCAAAGCGAGAGAAAATTCCTGAATCTTGGGAGTTGAGATTCTTAACTGCCATGAGGATGCTCCTATGGAGGCTGAATCTGTTAGTCTTCCGCGGGCTCCGCAGCGATCTCGCGCATCAATACTTCCAACTGTTCATAGAGCACCCGTATCGAGGCTTCCAGCGTTTCCAGCATTGATGCACGCGCATGTAATTCCGTCGCCCCGTACCGCCCTCCGGGACCAAAAAACAACCGGCGTCGCTCCTGCTCATCGGCCGACCCCTCCTCTCCCAACCTTCCTCCTTGACGCCAGGATTTGAGCACCTGCTCGCGTGGAGCTTCGCCCGCGTCCTCATGCGCACGATGCAGATATCTCCAGATAACCGGTGAAAAGATGTGGGGTTCCGGCGGATCGTCCCAAATTTCCTGCAGCACATTGCGATCGTGGCGAAACTCAACTTCGGAGTGCGTGAACAACGCCGAAACCCCAAACCAGGAAGCCAAGATTCCTCCCGCCACGTCAGCCGCCTCCCCGCCGACGCTGGCACCCGCAGCCAGACCGATTCCTCCTGAGACGATCCCGGCGATTCCACCGAATAGGATCGACGCGATGGTCAACCGCTTGATGCGCGCACCGTCAATTTCGTCGATACGGTCGGCAACCTGGTCGGCTCGATCCCGCTCGCAAGTCAACTCGGCGGTGGCGGATGTAATCTCGAACAAGGTCAAGAGAAGGAGTTCCGTCAACCGCTGGCGCTGGAGCACGGTCTCTAGAGAATACCGGTCCGGGGCTCCCGGCTCGACAGCCATGCGATTGAGTAAGGGGACAATACCGACGACCTGCGCGACCTGCAAGGCGTCAGAACTGAAACGTGAACGGGCTTCTTGTGTGGGAACGGCATTGAGCTGCCGGGTCAGGGGTGCCCCCGTCCTCGTCCGTTTCGTCATCGCCGGTACACAGAGTTGGCCAAGATTCTCTGCCGACCCTTGGTGAGCCGGAGCAATAACGGTCGTGCACCCTCCGGCTCCTGAGATCAGAAGCAGGGCACACCAACCGGCGATCAGACATGTCCTCGCGACTCGCCTCATACGATGATGACTCATCTCTTTGTGTCATGAAGCATCACCTCTCGGCGCCTCGGAATCTCCCTAGGCTCCTTCCTAGCTTTCTCCTGTTCGTGAAACTTGTATAACCCCGTGGTGAAGAGGAGATCATCACGGAGGGGAGACTGATGCGCTATTTTGCCTTAGCAGCCGATTATGACGGGACGTTGGCGTCAGACGGAGCCGTGACTGCCGAGACTGTCTCCGCCATCGAACGCCTCGTGGCGTCAGGCCGAAAACTGATTCTGGTAACGGGCCGGATTCTGCCGGAGTTGCTGGACATCTTTCCTCAGGTCTCGTTGTGCGAGCTGGTCGTGGCCGAAAATGGCGGCCTGCTCTACCGCCCGGCAACCATGGAAATCACTCTCCTCGCCCCTGCCCCTCGACCGGCCTTTTTGGAAGAGGTGCAACGACGGGGAGTTCAACATCTCAGCCTTGGACATACAATTCTCGCCACCAGGGTCCCCTATGAAACGGTGATTCTTGACGTGATCCGTGATCTCGGACTTGAACTACGTATCATCTTCAACAAGGGTGCGGTGATGGTGCTTCCTCATGGAATCGATAAAGCCACGGGCCTCACCGCAGCCCTCACACGCCTGGAGCTGTCACCGCACAACATCGTAGCGATCGGGGATGGGGAAAACGACCATGCCATGCTGGCCTTGTCGGAATATGGTGTCGCCGTCTCAAATGCAGTGCCCATGCTCAAGGAAACAGCGGATCGCACGACGAACGGAGATCACGGGAGCGGAGTCGTCGAAATTATCGACCATCTGCTGGCGGACGATCTGGCTGGGTCTGAACGAACGATATCCCGACATGCAGTAGTGCTCGGGCACGGAATGAACGGGAAGGACATCATTCTTCCATTCGGCCGGCAGAATCTCCTCCTGGCGGGCACCTCAGGCAGCGGAAAATCCACCCTTGCGACCGGCCTTCTGGAACGGCTCGGTGGACAAGGGTACCAACTCTGCGTCATCGATCCGGAAGGAGACTATGAAAGTTTTCCGCATGCCGTAATTTTGGGGACCGTGCAAAACGGGCCGAGCCTGACCGAAATCCTTACGGCCTTGGCGAACCCGCACACCCACGTAGTGGTGAATCTTGTCGGCTTGCCGCTGCAAGATCGCCCTGCATTTTTTCTCGGATTGCTCCACAAGATTCTGGAGCTCCGTGCCAAGACCGGCCGCCCACACTGGATCCTGGTGGATGAAACGCACCACCTGCTGCCGCGCGATGGCAATCCCACCGCGCAGGCGCTCGCAAAGGATGCGGCCGGCATGATGTATGTGACGGTTCATCCTGATCAGATCGAACCGTCTATTCTGGAGACGGTGCAAATAATGTTTGCGCTCGGGCAATCGCCGGGCGAGACGCTGAAGACGTTTTGCGAGGCGATACGTCAGGAAACTCCGGTCGTGCCCCAAGCCGAACTCGAACCGGGCCGGGCACTCATGTGGAACCGAACAGCCTCGCACGTTCCTGAGATTATTGAGATTGCACCGAGCGCCGTAGAACGCCGCCGGCACAGACGGAAGTATGCCGAAGGTGAACTGCCTGCGGACCGCAGCTTTTATTTCAAGGGCCCGGCCGGACAGCTCAATCTGCGCGCTCAAAATCTTCTGCTGTTCATGCAGATGGGCGAAGGGGTGGATGAACCAACATGGCTGCACCATCTCCAGGCCCATGACTATTCCACCTGGATCAGGAGTGCGATCAAAGACGCAACGCTGGCGACAAAGGTCCGTGAGATAGAAGCGCAAATGGAGTTGTCTGCCGGAGAAAGCAGGCGGTTGATTCGTGCAGCCATTGAGGAGCAGTACACGGTCCCGGCCGGCGGGATCGAGCCTTCTGCATAGGGCAAGGCAAGGATCGCTCTCGCATCGATTGTTCCCTTCCATCCATCAGCCGTGTGGAAAATGTGTTCCAGGGCTTCGCCTAGTACCGAAACATCACCCTCCATTGCATCGTGAGAACTAGCAGCGCGCATTTCCTCCCGTCCGGAAATGTCCGCTCTATCGGAAGGCGGGAGGCGCCGCGCAATTGTGCGGGGCTTCTCCCTTCCGATCTTTAAGACATCACCCTGAATGAAGGAGCAATACCATGCCGATTCTACTCTGGCTATTAGGTGTGCCGGTCAGTCTGATTCTCCTGCTGTGGTTGTTCGGAGTCGTGTCATTCTGATCAGGAGCTGCGCGCGAGTGCGTGCAGCTCATCGATCACCTTCTGGAGGGACGCTACGGCGTGGCGTCGCTGCAGCGGAGTGATGATGCGATCTGTCTCCAAAACCAACGCTGTGAGTCCGGTGCGCATGTCCCTGTCCATCTCCACATACCTTGCTGGTGCACTCTGACGAGACTCCACGAACATTTGCCTGAGACGGTGATTGATTTCTTCGGCAGCCACGGGGTGACGTAGCAACCCCAGTATTTCGTCATGACGTTGTCGTCGATAGTCCCACCAGACCGGCTGGCTGTCCGGCAATGCGAGAATCAAGGGGCGGACACGAGCCGATTGCTCCTTGCTCAAGGTACCAAGCCATTCCTCCACCAATGCCATCCCTTTGCGGGTGCGATCGTCGAGGCGGGCAGCAACCGGCGCCTGTAATATCCGATCCCCCTTCGCCTCCTCCTTACGAAAAACCCGTTCAAGGTGCCGGACTTGTTTGCCACTCAGCGTCGTCAGCAGTCGCCCCGCCTCCGGCACTGCACGCTCGAAGAGATCCGCCCGAAATCGATCATAGGCGGCGAACGTCCATTCCAGATCCTCACGCGATAAACCACGGCTGACCCGCTGCTGCAGGTCCTTCAAAAACTGTTCGTATTGCGAAAGCGCCTCGGTGCGATGTCGCACAAGCAGCGGTTCCAACCGGGCAGCCACCTCCTTACGTTGGCTTGAGGTCAAATCCAGATAATGGTCCAGTTGCCAACGTATGAGCCAGTCGGCGTGCCGATATCCAAACGTGAGCGCACACCCGTTCATGAGCAACACTAGTGCGACAATGAAACCGGTGAACCTGCCTCGATGTCGCTTTACGCTGACCATTGACACTCTACGCTCCTCCTGACGCATCGTGTGACGACGCTGTTCCATCAATAACCAGCCGAGCGCTCGCCGCATACTGGGGGTTCCCCGAGTACGGTCTCGCGACGGCTCACAGTACTGTCGAGTGAGAGCAACGCGAGGAACCCTGTACAGAGTGTCGTTCATTATCATCTTAACGAGGAGGATCCCATGAAGACGTTGATCCATTCATTACTGGCGCTGACACTTGTGTCGGTCGCGGCCTGTTCGAATTCACCCACCGCCACAAAAACCCGCTCTGAGATCGACGCAGGAACCAAGACAGGGGTGGTTAAGAATATCGTCATCAAAGAGACGATTACCCCCGATGCCTTGACGGTACATGCGGGTGACGAAGTTCGCTGGATCAATCAACGGCAGGAATCCATCACCGTGACGATCGACGGGCCGTTGGAGCACAACGTGTCCTGTCGTAATGGGTTCTCCAAAGCCATGGGAATGGGCGTGGATAATTCCACTACCTTATCCAGCAATGAAACTGCCGGACTGTGCTTTAGTCGCGTCGGCACGGTGAAGTATTCCGTACGCCCGTCCGGCGACACCAAAACCACCATGGCCGATACCCATGGTTCCATCACTGTCCAATAGTCTGACGACTGATTGAAGGACCGCGTGCGATGTCCCGCAGGGGGGACATCGCACGCCGCAGCATTGTGCTATGGGTGATCAGGCGAGTGTACGCACGGAGGGTTCGCGAGCAAAGAACCGCTGGCCTGCCGCCTCTACGAACGAGGCTCCCAGATCGGTGACTCCTCCATCAGGAACCACCCCGGCTTTTTCTAGCAATGGGCGCGCCGCTTCTGTAAAGCCGATGGCTTTCAGATGGCCGAACGCATCCATGACAAACTGGACTGCAGCACTCTCTTTCAAGAGTGCTTGCGTGCCCTTGGCCGACAGGACGACCGCCACCGCATCGAACAATTGCGATGGCGATCCCGCAAGCTGACCGTCGGCCTTCAACTCCTTACCGTTGTGGAGTGAAGTACCGCATAGCTTCGGGGCGACCAGAAACACAGTACCTCCGGCTTTCTTGACCTGCTTGATGACCCGATCGATGTCACCTCCATCTGATCCCTCGGCAAACAGGAGGCCGACCTTGCGCCCTTTCAAGGTCACCTGCATGTTCTTCTGAATCGAGAGGGCCGGACTCGGCTTCATGTCGATCGGCTCCCTCGCGGCCCTGGCCTTCGCTGGAAGGGCGATGCCCAGGCCGGCAGCCACCCGTTTAGCCAAGCCTTCGTCCACATTGCGCAGTCCGCCGACCATCCTGGTCTGCACGTCGGCCAACTCCACCTTTGCCAACTCGAACACAAATGCCGAAGCCAGATGGGCCCGTTCATTGTCCGTCAGGGATTTCCAGAACATGCGCGCCTGGCTGTAGTGGTCCGCAAATAGTTCAGGACGGATGCGGAGCTTGTCTCCCTGTTCGTCACGATCACTTCTCCCCGGCGCGCTCATGAATCCCTGCGGACTTTCCCGAGGACCGCCCTCCTCTCCTTGGAAAGCGAGACTGTTGGGTTCGTAATTGGCCCGGCCGGTCGGCACCTGCATCTGCATCTGTCCGTCGCGTTGAAAGTTGGCCATCGGACACTTCGGCGCATTGATGGGCAGTTGGTGAAAATTGGCGGTGCCCAGGCGGGACTTCTGCGTATCGAGGTATGAGAACAGACGGCCTTGCAGCAGCGGATCATTCGAGAAGTCGATGCCCGGCACGATGTTGGCGGGACAAAAGGCCACCTGTTCATTTTCAGCGAAATGATTGTCAGGATTCCGGTTGAGCACCAGACGGCCGATCCGGCGCACGGGAATCTGCTCTTCCGGAATCAGCTTGGTCGCATCAAGCACGTCGTACGGCTGTTTGTCCGCGAAGGCTTGATCAAAGACTTGAATGCCCAGTTCCCATTCAGGAAAGTCACCCGCGTCGATTGCCTCCCGCAGATCGCGACGGTGGTAATCATTGTCCGCCGCCTGCAACTTCAGCGTCTCATCCCAGACTGTCGATTGCAGTCCGAGCTTCGGCTTCCAGTGAAACTTGACGAAGGTCTCCTTCCCCTTTTCATTCACGAGTTTGAAGGTGTGGACGCCGAACCCCTCCATCATCCGAAAGGAGCGCGGGAGGGTGCGATCGGACATGGCCCACATCAACATATGTGTCGTTTCCGGCATGAGTGACGCCCAGTCCCAGAAGGTATCGTGCGCGCTGGCCGCCTGGGGAAAGCCGCGGTCGGCCTCCATTTTGACGGCATGGACGAGGTCCGGAAATTTCATCGCGTCCTGGATGAAGAAGACGGGAATATTGTTGCCGACGAGATCCCAGTTGCCCGCCCGAGTGTAGAACTTGACGGCGAAACCGCGAACATCACGAGGCGTATCGACAGAGCCGGCCCCGCCGGCCACGGTAGAAAACCGGACAAACACCGGCGTTTGTTCGCCTTTGCGTTGAAACAAGTCAGCCCTCGTCAAGGAAGACAGGGAGTTGTACAGCTCAAAAAATCCATGGGCGGCCGAACCTCTCGCGTGGACGATGCGCTCCGGTATGCGCTCGTGATCGAAGTGAAAGATTTTTTCACGCAACACGAAATCTTCCAGCAGCGTCGGGCCTCGCGCGCCGCTTTTCAGGCTGTTTTGATTGTCCGAGACGGGAATGCCCTGGTCGGTCGTCAACACCGATTTTTTCTCCCCCTTCTCCACTTGCTGATGCGTCTCCCCGCCATGTCCCTGAACGGTCTTCGGTCCCTGCTTTTCAGCCATAACGCTCTCCTCCTGTCAGTTCGCCCGCACTGGTCACGCTTGGTTTCGTAAGCCTTCTGCCTATCGGACTACATCTGACAGGATCGCCACTCAGAGCATAACTCGGAAATTCCCTAGCCATCCCTATCGATTTGCATCTGGAGCCTTGACCAGGGGCATCCCCAGTAGCCGGCCACAACCAACAGCATTACGATACATTCGCAAGGAGGCTCCTACGAGCACGGGCACTGCATCACGACCCTCGTCCTGCATGACGAGGGTGAGGATCAAGGCGGAGAACATTCGTGAATCTCGAGATCGATTCCAGGCGAACATTCCTCTCCCCCGAAAATCCGCACAGCACCCCGGCCATAAGAAAGGGTCTACATGGAGTTTGGCCATGGGTGGCGGCCGCGAGCCTGGGTTTCCTGCTCCTCGCCGGATTCGGCCTATTGTTCCTTGATGAGCCGTTTCGAGCCTACGCAGAACGCGAGCTGAATAGCCGCCTCCCTGCCTATACGTTTCGTATCGGCAGGTTGGACTTCCATCCCATCGGTCTCTCGCTTGATCTCGAGGACATCACCGTTCTGCAGAATGCACATCCGCACCCTCCGTTGGCGCAGATTGCGCAATGGCATGCCAGCATTCATTGGCGGGCCTTGCTATCAGGGCGCCTAGTGAGCGACCACCGCATTGATGATCCCGTCATCCACTTCACCCGTCCTCAGGCAGCACAGGAAATACAAAACGGCTCGGCCCGAAAACAAAGTTGGCAGGAAGCCATGTTCGCGATCTATCCGCTGCAGATCAATGAACTCACCATCACTGGAGGCGACGTAACCTATCGAGAAAAGACGGCCACAAAACCGCTGCGGCTGACGGACCTCCGCTTCCACGCGGGAAACATTCGCAATGTGCGCTCGAAGCCGCTGCAGTATCCGTCACCGGTGCACATCGAGGCTGTTCTCTTTGAGAATGGCCACCTCAAGATGGATGGGCGTGCGGATTTTTTCGCCGAGCCCACGATGGGTATCGACGCCGACATTCTCCTTCAGGACATCAACCTGGCTGATTTGCTGCCACTGACCGCCCCGCATCAGGTTCATCTCACCCAGGGATCCTTGACGGCCACAGGGCACGTGGAGTTTGGCCCTGCGGCACAGGACGTGCGGCTGACATCCTTGAATCTCCATGATGTGAAAGTTGATTTTGTCCATGCGGCCGGCACGGCACGGAAGGAAGAGCAAACGGCTGCACACGTAGCTCAAGCCGTGCACAAGGCCGACAATCATCCTACGTTGCTTGTGCGTATCGATCAGGGAAAGGTTGAACGGAGCGAATTCGGGTTTGTGAACCAGGAGACCAAGCCTCCCTATCGCATGTTTATCACCGACACCGACTTGGAATTGGAGAATTGGAGCAATCAGCTCGCGGAAGGAACAGCCCGGATAAAGCTGAACGGGATGTTGATGGGCAGTGGCGCCACGAGGATGACCGCGGCATTTCGACCGGATCTTGAGAAACCGGACTTCGACCTTTCTCTTACAATTGTCAAAACCCAAATCAAGGCGCTGAATCAATTGCTGCGGGCATACGGGGGAATCGATGCGGCGGCCGGGGTCTTTTCGCTCTTTAGCGAGGTCTCCGTGAAGCACGGCAAGGTGACGGGATACTTAAAGCCTCTGTTTAAGAATGTCAGGGCGTTCGACCCAGAACAGGACCGGCATAAAGGCCTTTTGCAGAAAGTGTATGAGAAAACAGTCACTGCACTAGCAGACGTCTTCAAGAACACTCCGCGGGAAGAAGTCGCCACCAAGAGCGATCTCTCCGGCACGGCCGACAATCCGCAGGCCAGTACATGGGAATTGGTGCTCACCCTATTTCAAAATGCCTTCTTCGATGCGGTACTGCCAGGCCTCGAAGGTAAAGTAAGACGTGATGGTTGAGGGGGTCAACGCTTCCCCCACACTGCCCATTCCGCCTTAAAAACTAGGGGTGCCCCTAGTGGCTGGCGCGCAGATTATTTTCTAGAGTGCGAATTTGATGAAACAGAGGACGTTCCTCAGGAAAAGAGAGGAGGCTGGTGATGAGCAAGGATGCGAGACGATTCATTCCCATCTGTTGCGTCTGTGAAAACGTGCGCGAGGAAGCCCTCGCATCCGGCATGGAACCGGAGTGGGGCCCCCTAAAGACATATCTGGATGCACACCACCTTACGATCGGAGAATACCGGCTCACCCACACCTACTGCCCCGCTTGCGCTGTACAGTTCACAAAATTAGGGAGAACCGCTCGACCAGCCGTGACAGAAGAATTTTCGACGGTGGACAACGGCGTCACCCCGACCATTCTGGATGCATTCGAGCACATGCAGCAATGTGATCTCGATATGCTGGTGGAGGCCTGCCCCACCCTCACGTGGAACCAGGTCTTTTCGGAAGTTGATCGTCTCAGCCGTATGGGCCAATTGCGGCTCAGTCACCTCGGACAGGGGCGCTACAACATTGAGCGACCGCAGTCCGTTGAACTGACCATGAGGTCCTAGGCAGTTGCGGAACGCCTGTTCTTGGCAGCCTGAAACCAGACTTCGGCTTTGACTGGCAGGTGATCAGACGCCGTGAGGCTTGCTTTCGACCGATGGGCCTCTACGCTGTGTAATGCCTGAGCGGGTGAGACCCATATTCTATCCAGAGCCAGAAGGGGCCAGATGGCGGGAAACGTCGCTGGGCTCGCCGGTGAACCGAAGACTTTTCTCAACATCCGTAGCGCTTTACCCCAGACCTGCCATTCATTCAGGTCACCCATGAGAATGGTGAGTTCTTCTCGATGCACCGGGAAGAGTTCTATCAAGCGGGTGGCCTGCAGCGGGCGTTCTTGCGGCCACAATCCCAAATGAGTCGTGACGACGTGGATCATGGTTCCCTGACAAAGCATGTCAACGGCCAGAGCGCCGCGAGGCTCATGGTCCCCGATGGACAGGTCCCGCCGCGTGACCTTTCGAATAGGAAGTCGCGTCAAGAGCGCGTTGCCATATTTCCCTGCTTCGGACGCCCGCACCGGTCCCCCCACTGCAGTCATACCCAATTTTGCCGCTAACCAGGTCAAGATCTGATTGGGGTCCAGACCAAGAAAGTCTACCTCCTGCAGGGCCACCACATCCGCATTCACCTCCTCCAACACGCGGAGAATGCGTTCCGGGTCATACCGCCCGTCTCTACCGAATCCGCGATGAATATTGTACGAGGCGATTTGTATACGCATCCCGGGCACATTCCTTCACTCGTCATGCCTGCGTGATCGATGGTTCACCGGGAACATGAGCCGAGGCTGCTCCTCTGGCTTGTAACCGACCGGACAGATACCACATGCCCGCCCAGGCGGCGGCAATCACCACACCCAAGACCAGAAAGGCCTGCCAGCGTGGTTCTCGCACCGCCTCCTCGAGACGCCCCACGAAGGTGGCCATGATCACAATGCCGGGTGACATGCCTAGTGCCGTGCCCAGAATAAAATCCCGCAGAGAGACAGGCGAGGCGCCGGCAACGAGGTTGATCATGGAAAAGGGCGCAATCGGGAGCAGCCTCACCAGGAGCACTGCCCAAAGTCCTCGTTCAGTAATGCGACGACTCAGAAGACCGACGCGAGGTCCGGCAAGCCGTTGGATTCTATACTTTCCTATGGCCCGTCCCAGGACGAACATAGTAACCGCGCTCAGCAGTGCCCCAACCAGAGCGGATACAGCACCGAGCCAGGGCCCGAACGCCAGGATGGTGGCCACGATCAGAACCGTCACGGGCACCACCAGGAGGCCGCCCATAATGTACCCGCCCATCACCATGAACAAGCCCTGCGGGCTCCGGCCCAGCACCTGCGCCTGGTTCACTAACGACTCAAGGGCCAACCATTCCCCCAGCGAGGTCCAGTGCCAGGATGCGGCCAGCATAGCCATCCCGGCAAGAATCGTGAGACCGACAGCTGCGCGCCGGACAATACGCTCGCGTTCGCGCCGGAATCCAACCCCGGCCAGCAGTTGGTCCGCTTCCATAGGGCGTTCGGGATCAACCAGCAGATGGTCGGGCATCACAGTATCAGCCGGAGACACTGTCTCGAAGCACCCATCGACCAGCGTGCGCTCGCCGCCGCGCAACGCTTCGATCGCAGCAATGAGCGAACCGGTCTGCTCGATCTGACGCGTCACAACATCAGGGGAAACTCCGAGATGCTCACCCAGCAGTCCATTGCGAAAGGCGGCAATGGTAGTTTGGATGCCTTCCTCTCCGCAGGCCTCGATCGCCAAATTACATTCGGTATCGAACCCCATGGAACGGTTCGAAATGTTGGCCGACCCGACAGACACGAACTCATCATCGACGATCAGGAGTTTGCTGTGAACGGCGACTGATTGACGTCCGTGATCAGCGGGGACCATAGGGGCGTACACCCGCAATCGGCCATAGTGGTCCGCCAGTTCCACCTCATGGAGCAAACGTGCCCGCAAACTGTCCATCGTCTTGCGCTCCAACCAGCCGTCGCAATTCTGACGAAGGACCAGGATGATATCGGGACCATCATGCTCGGAGAGCCGAGCTGCCAAAGCCCGCCCAATCGCCTGGGCCGTAAAATATTGTGATTCGATGTAAATCGATCGGCGTGCCCGTTTGATGGCATTCACATAGGTCTGTTCGATCTCACGGATTTCTTCAAGTTCCTCATACCGCGGCTGGGTACGCAGGATAGCGACGGGGCATTCACGCAAATCCGGAACGAGTTCCGAGGGCCACAATTCCTCTACCGGGCGACGCATCGGCTTGGGGAGGCGACGGCCGGTGGCGTTCAGCCAGCGGCTGCGCGCCAGATCTCCCAAGGCGCCGGCCACGTCACCGGACACCATCATTTGCACGTCATGGAACGGGGCATAGGCCGTACCGTCCGCATCCACCCGGCAAGGGTTGTTCGAGAGGTGAGCTCTCGTGTCCCAGCGGGATTTGCTGAGGTCCAGCCCGCCGACGAAGGCCACGGCATCATCGATCACAACCAGTTTTTGATGATGCGACGCGCCCAACGGATGGTGATCATCCATCTGGTACAGCAGCCGCCGATGCCGCCCCCACCCAGACTGAGCAGTTGGCATCCACTGGCGCTCCAGCGCATAAATCACGGCATAGTCCCAGTTGAGGACAAACACCCGCAGCTTCTTTCTGCGGCGTAACAGGGCCGCCAGAAATTCACCGAGCCTCCCGGGAAAATCCGACGACGGTTGTTCTCCTCGCACCAGCTCAATCTGGGTATCGATATCCCACCCCACGATGATGATGGATTGTTGCGCGCGTAACGCCGCAGCACGAAAGGCTTTGAAATACGCCTCCCCGTCCACCAGGAACGCGGCTCGCTCTGCGGCCTCAGTTCGCCAGCAAGTCCGTCCCGGCACCAACAGCGGTGAAGAGCTGATCGAATCGTCCTGACCCGCTATTAACTCTACGTCCATGGTTCTGTCTCCCGAATTCATCATCGCCTTTTCGTAGGTGGTGCTCAGCCTACTCTACTTCTCAACCGGATACCCAGCTAGTCAGACCCCTAGCCCCTGGTACCTCACCGTCGAGAGGTTTCCCTAGTACGGAGTGACGAACATCCACGATAGGGTGAATCAAGAGGGAGAACATTCATGCGGAGGCAATCATGACGATGGCGACATCGATCCAATCCGTTGACCAACATCGACTCGACTGTATTCAAGCCTGCCTGGACTGTGCCCGCATCTGCAATACATGCGGGGATGACATGATCGGCATGGAAATGTCACACGACGACCGGCACGAACTCATGGCCCGGTGCATCAGGCTCTGCAGAGATTGCGCTGATATCTGCCTGCTCGCGGCCCAGTGGATGGGTCGGGCCTCAGCTCTGTCCGTTCGCCTCTGCGCGTTTTGCGTAGAAATGTGTGAGCTCTGCGCCGGCGTCTGTGAGCAACATGCGTCACACCATGCGATGTGCGGTGAATGTGCCAAGGTCTGTCGTAGCTGTGCCGATCTCTGCCACAAAATGGTGCTGGAATCCGTGCCGAGTTCATCCGGTGGAACGGCCTAGCCGCGCCACCGGCATAACCGGAAGGAAATGAATCATGGTCACGACACTTCTCGGAGCCAGTGTGCTGTCCATCACACTCCTGGCGGGATGGACTCCCTTTCATGAGGACGTACCGGCGCCTGTGCCACAACCGGGGCCCGGGCCAACCGTGCCGCCAAAACCAAGCGATCCTATTCCAACGCCGCCGCAGAAGCCGCTGCCATTTACTACCAGCTCGAGCAGCAGCGCCTCACCTTACCTCATGGCCGACATACCCCATCACCAGGAGGAGGCTGTATCAGGGACCTTGATGAAGCTGGACCTGGCTGAACGGGAAGGCCGGCTGGCGACCGACGTCGGACGGGAAGTGGCGTTCCATATTCCAAAACCTGAACTTTTCGTTCACCTTTCTGTGGGTCAGCGTGTCACCGTCAAACTGGACAACAACCAGCAAGCCATCGGCGTGATGGAGACGACGACTCCGGAGCTGCCCGCTCCTCAACCTGCCAAGTGACAACCACATTGCGAGGACTTCACCCCTGACTAGGGGTTTCACTAGTGGGGCCGATCCGTCTGTTCATGCTACATAATTTGCCCACTGTGGAACGCTCTGCAGAGAGAAAAAAGGAGACGTTTCCATTGATGCTGGTCCCCTAGTTACATAAGAGTGGCTCCAGCGGGAGAAGCAGATTCCCGCCGTATGATCGGCCAGCCCTCATCAACCAACAGACGACCTTGGCCGGAGCAATGAAGGCGACCGAAATGTTCAGTTGGTTGAGTGGCAGCGAAATGGGCGGTCGCATTCGGGCCTTTGATTGGCGTCAAACGCCGTTAGGTCCGATCGACCAGTGGCCTCCCTCCCTTGTCTCCATCCTTGGCGTCTGCCTGACCGCCCAAACTCCGATGGCCATTTACTGGGGCACCGACGGGTGGCTCCTCTATAACGACGCCTGGAGACCGGTCGTCGGCGGAAAACACCCCTGGGCCCTGGGCCGTCCCGCCTCGGAAGTGTGGCCCGAATTGTGGCCGACCATTCAACATTACTTTCGCAGTGTCCATGAGACCGGTCAGGCAAACTGGCGGAGCGACGAACTGTTGCCGATGCAACGGTTCGGGTACACGGAAGAATGTTACTTCGATTATAGTCTCAACCCTATTCGCGGGCAGAACGGCGCGGTCGAAGGTATCCTCAACATTGTTCAGGAAACCACCTATCGCGTCTTGAACGATCGGCGAACGAGCCTGTTGCGCGAGTTGGCGTCACTGTCGGGATCGGCTCAACATGAAGAGGATGCCTGCACATTCACTCTTCAGACCCTCGCGACCGACCCGTACGATGTCCCCTTCGCCTTGCTGTACAACATCGATCGAGATCGGCGGGAGGCCAGGCTGGCGGGCGCCATCGGGTTGGACGACGGCAGTCCGGCGAGGCAACGCACCCTGAATCTTCTCGATGAACCGGCCGCCGGCAGCTGGCCGCTCGCGGCGGCCTTCCAGCGAGGGGAACCGCTTTTGCTGGATGACTTGCCCGATCGTTTCGGCCTGTTACCTGGCGGGGCTTGGCCTGAACCAACAAGGCAGGGACTTCTACTTCCCATCACCCCGGCCACCCAGGAAGATGGAGGCCTGGTCCTCGTCGCCGGCATCAGCCCGCGCCGACCGCTTGATGACCACTATAACCATTTCTTCCGCATGGTCGGTTCCCATATCGCCATCGCCCTCACCAATGCGCGAGCCTACCGGACTGAGAAACGCCGCGCGGAAGCCCTGGCCGAACTGGACCGCGCCAAGACCGCCTTCTTCAGCAATGTCAGTCACGAGTTCCGCACCCCGCTCACGCTGATGCTCGGCCCCATCGAGGAAGAGCTTCGTGACCGGCCCGACAATCCTTCCCTCCAGGTGGCGCATCGCAACAGTCTACGCCTGCTGAAACTGGTCAATACGCTGTTGGATTTTTCGCGTATCGAGGCCGGCCGCACGGAAGCCTGTTACCAGCCGACCGATCTGGCCACCTATAGCGCAGACCTGGCGAGCGGCTTCCGCTCTGCAGTGGAACGAGCGGGATTGACGTTGCTCGTGGATTGCCCTGCCCTGCCGGAACCGGTCTATGTCGATCGCAGCATGTGGGAAAAGATCGTTCTGAATCTGCTCAGCAATGCCTTCAAACATACCTTCCAGGGCCGGATCGTCCTCTCGATACAGCACAAGCCTGAGGGGGTGGAACTCACGGTGCAGGATACCGGGGTGGGAATTCCGGCCGAGGCGCTTCCCCGCCTCTTCGAGCGCTTCTATCGCGTGCAGAACCGGCGAAGTCGAACGCATGAAGGCAGCGGCATTGGATTGGCGTTGGTGCAAGAAGTGGTGCACCTGCATGGCGGCTCGGTGCAGGTCGAGAGCCGCCTCGATGAAGGCAGCACGTTTACCGTGACACTTCCTTGGGGAAAAGACCATCTCCCTGCGGAGCAAATTGGTGCTGGTGACATCCTGGCATCTCCTTCGGCAACGGCGGCGCCGTACCTCGAAGAAGCGCTGCGCTGGCTGCCAGCCCCCAGTCCGGCGCAGCCTTCTCTACTCAATACCCCGGGCCGGGTTTCCGGGCTCGCTCGTCCCCGGGTGCTCGTCGCCGACGACAATGCGGACATGTGTCAGTACATCGTTCGCCTCCTGAGCAGTCGCTATGAGGTCGTGGCGGTCGGAGACGGACTGGCGGCCCTGACCGAAATTCGCCGTCACCCGCCGGACCTGGTTCTGAGCGACATCATGATGCCGCAGCTCGACGGCATCGGTCTGCTCAACGCCTTGCGGGCCGATCCCGCCATTCATACGATCCCGGTAATTCTGCTGTCCGCTCGCGCGGGCGAGGAATCGCGCGTTGAGGGCCTCGAGCAGGGCGCGGATGACTACCTCGTCAAACCATTCAGTGCGCAGGAACTCGTCGCGCGGGTGGCGACTCATCTCGATCTTGCACGCATCCGCCGCTCGGCCGAAACAGAAATCATCCGCAGCAAATTGTTCCTGGAACGGATCGCCGCCTCCACGCCGGACCTGTTGTTCGTGTTTGACCTGTTGCAGAGACAAACCGTCTTTATCAACCACAGTTTGAAGTCCGTGCTGGGATTTGGCATCGAGCCATTCCCGTCAATCCAAGAGAATCCGATTGCCCTGCTCGTCCATCCAGATGATCGGGAGGACGTCGAACAATGGCAGGCACGGTTTCAATCCGCATCGGATGGCGAGGTACTGGAGCACAAACACCGGCTCCGGCATGCCGACGGCACCTACCGATGGATCGTGATGCGCGCCTCGATCTTCGATCGCACTCCCGATGGCAAGGCCAAACAAATCATCGGTACGGCCAAAGACACCACGGATCAGAAACGGGCGGAGGAACAGATTGCCGCAAGCGAGGCGCGTTTCCGTGCAATCGTGAGCCAGGCCACCGCCACCGTCGCGCAAACCGATCTGACCGGCCGCTTTCTGTTCGTCAACCAACGCTTGTGCGACATCCTGGGGTACCGGGAATCAGAACTGCTCGGCCTGCGCATGCAGGAGATTACCCACTCAGAAGATTTGCCCGCGAACCTCGAGCGGTTTCATCGACTCGTGGCGGGAGGACCCGATTTCGTCATCGAGAAACGATACCGGCGCAAGGATGGCTCTCTGGTCTGGATGAGCCTGAGTGTCGGCGGAGTCCGGGAGGACGGTGAGCTGCGGCACATTCTGGCCGTGGGCCTCGACATCACGGACCGCAAGCAACAGGAAGCGCGACTGCTTGCGCTCAACCATCGCCAGCAGATGCTCTACGAACTGGCCGACGCCGTCAACCGCGCCGAACCGGTCCCGAGTCTCTTTGAAAAAGCCCTGAACGCTATTATCGAAGCAACAGAGGCGGATCGCGCGTCGATTCTGCTCTTCGATGATGACGGTGTGATGCGCTTCAAAGCCTGGCGAGGGTTGTCGGAGGAGTATCGCCGTGCGGTCGAAGGCCATTCCCCCTGGACGGCCGAACAACGAAATCCCTCCCCTATTTTTATGGCCGATCTTGCTTCCGCCGAACTGGAGCCGAAGCTGCGCGCAACCATCCAGCGAGAGGGAGTTCACGCGTTAGGGTTCATTCCTCTCACCTATGGCGGCACGCTGCTCGGCAAATTTATGGTGTACTTCGACCATCCGCACCGCATGAACGAAGAGGAAATCGGATGGACTCAGGCCTTGGCAAGAACCTTGGCCCTCGGCATTGAACGGGCCAAGGCGGATGAGATTTTGCGTTCGAATGAAGAACGGCTTCGCCTTGCCATGGCGGCAGGCACCATGGGGGCCTGGGATTTGAATCTCCGCACCGGCGAAACCACCTGGGACGCCAAACAATATGAACTGTTCGGGCGTCCATCCGACCGGCCCTTGAACCACGAAGAAGAGTTCTATGCCGCCATCCATCCCGACGATGTGACGCGCGTGCGGGAGGCGGCCAGGCAGGCGGAAGACAGCGGGACCTTCGCCGCGGAGTTTCGAATCATTTCGAGTGATGGCACCATACGGTGGCTCTCCGGGCACGGCGCCACAGTGACGGACGAGCAAGGCCTCGCCATACGCATGGTCGGCATCAATTACGACATCACGGCGCGAAAACGCTACGAAGAAGATCTGCAACGATCCGCCACCGAACTGGAGCGCCGAGTCACTGAACGGACCATCGAACTGACTCAATCGCGCGAACAACTGCGGGCCCTGGCCACCGAATTGAACCTCGCGGGACAGCGCGAGCGACAACATTTGGCGACGGAATTGCACGACTATCTGGCGCAACTCCTTGCCCTCAGCCGGATTCGTCTTGCCCAAGCGATGCAACATGCGGTCTCACCCGCGCTGGCCCGAACCTTAAATGAATTGCAGGAGGTGACGGATCAGGCCCTGACCTACACTCGCACCCTGGTGGCCCAACTCAGTCCGCCGATACTGAAGGAGTTCGGACTGCCGATGGCCTTGAGCTGGCTGGCTGAGCAAATGCTGCAACGAGACCTGCGAGTCTCCCTGCAACTCGGGCCTGAGCGGCTCCCGTTGCCGGAAGATCGGGCCATGCTGCTTTTTCAATCGGTGCGCGAGTTGCTCATGAATGTGGTCAAACATGCCTCCGTGAAAGAAGCCAGGATTTCCGTCAGGGTGGAAGAAGGATGCCTGCATATTACGGTGGCGGATCAGGGAATCGGGTTCGCCCATCTCGACAAGGTCTCCCTGCGCGATGGCGGACGAGTACCAGGCTTCGGACTGTTCAGCATTCGTGAACGTATGCTTGCCCTTGGCGGGCGATTTGAGTTGCGTTCCCTTCCAGGCCAAGGCACCGAAGCCACGTTGATTGCCCCGCTTTCCCCCTCTATGGAACAAGCCAGGGTTTCACCGTCTACTCACGAGTCACAGCCACCCCATACGGTCGCATCACCGGTACGAACTCCGGGGACGGAAGCGCAGGTCAACGGTTACGCGCACCAGGCCACCCAACAGATACGGGTGCTGATCGCCGACGACCATGCCATGGTGCGTCAGGGCCTGTGCGGACTCCTTGCGGGATATGCTGACATTCACGTGGTGGGAGAAGCAGCGAACGGAGAAGAGGCGATCGCCCTCGCCAGACAATGGCAACCGGACGTTGTCCTGATGGACGTCAACATGCCGGTCATGGATGGAATTGAAGCCACGAGACGGATCAAGGAAAGTCTGCCGGGCACAATTGTTATCGGCCTGTCCGTTCAGAATACTCCCCACGTCGCACACGAAATGAGAGAGGCAGGGGCAGCCGCGTTCGTCAACAAGGAAGCGGCGGTCGAAGACCTGTACCAAGCCGTGCAGACCGCCAGGAAAGGCCTGCTGAGCCCCTCATGATTCGATTCCAGCACGCACCCACTCCGATCGTGACCGCCTCTATCGGGCTATCGATGGCCGCGGTCTTCATCTCTGATTTTTATACGCCGCACGGCATCACCGTCTGGGTGCTCTATCTCGTCCCGTTGGTCTTGTCGTACCTCACGTGGACCCCGATGCTGCCGGTGGCGGTCGGAGGCACGGTCGTCCTCTTTACGATCATCGGTCTGTTCGTGAGCCCTCCCGGCATCGATCCGACCTTGTCCCTGGTCAATCGAGCCATGGGAGTCGCGACGGCTTGCGCCCTGGCGGCCTTCGGCCACCAATTCATCCGCAGCAGGCTGGCACTACGGAGAGAGGAGTGGATTCAACTAGGCCAAACGACCCTCAGTGAACGGATGCTCGGCGAGCAGAGTCTCCACACACTTGGCGAAAGCGTCCTCCATGGCCTGGCCGAATACATGGGAGCCCAGGGCGGCGCAATCTTTATGGACGACGGCTCCGGGTTTCATCGCACGGCAACCTATGGCATCCCGGAGGGCACCTCTCTGCCGGAACGGTTTCACTCCGGAGACGGATTGCTCGGCCAAGCCCTTCAACACAAACAACTCCTCGTCGCCCAGGACCTGCCCGAGGGATATTTCACGATCGGGTCCGCGTTGGGACGAAGCGCTCCTCGGCACCTGCTGATCGCCCCGCTCGGTGTGGATGGACGCATCAACACGGTTCTGGAACTGGGCTTCTTCCAGCGCGTACATGACTCGGATAAGGATCTGATCAACCGGCTAGGCGAGTCGATCGCTGTGGCCGTTCGATCGGCCCAATATAGAACCAGGCTGCAGGAGCTGCTCGAAGAAACACAACGGCAAACCGAAGAGCTCCAGGTGCAAAGCGAGGAACTGCGCGTCGCCAATGAGGAACTCGAGGAACAAAGCCGGGCACTCAAGGAGTCCCACAGCAGGCTCGAACAACAACAGGCGGAGTTGGAACAGACCAATTCTCAGTTGGAGGAACAGGCACAAATCCTGGAATCGCAGAAAGAGGAATTGGGTGAAGCGGCCCTCATCTCCGAGGCCCAAAAGCGACAGTTGGAACGGATCAGCCGATACAAGTCGGAATTTCTCGCCAACATGTCCCATGAAATGCGCACGCCGCTCAACTCCACGCTGATCCTGTCCAAATTGCTGGCCGATAACCCCCAGGGAAATCTGACGCCCGAACAGGTCAGGTCGGTCACCACGATCGAATCGGCCGGCCACGACCTGTTGGCCTTGATCGACGACGTGCTGGACCTGGCCAAGGTCGAAGCGGGCCGCATCGACATCACACCGGGGCAGGTCTCGCTTCGACGGCTGCTGGACAGCCTGCAGGCGCTATTCAAGCCGCTGGCGGAGCAAAAAGGGTTGCAGCTACGGATCCAGCACGCGCCGGGCACGCCGGAATTCATCGAATCGGACTGGCAACGGCTCGAGCAAGTGCTCAAGAATCTCTTATCCAACGCCCTGAAGTTTACAGAGACCGGCCATGTCTCGCTCGATCTTTCCAACCTGCCGGACGGCCGGGTGGCCTTTGCGGTCCAAGACACGGGGATCGGAATATCCAAAAACCAACACGAATTGATCTTCGAACCCTTTTGCCAGGGTGACGGCACCACCAGCCGCAAGTACGGGGGAACCGGTCTCGGCTTATCGATCTCACGTGAATTCGTGCGGCTTCTCGGCGGAGAGATTCAGGTTACCAGCACTCCGGGGCAAGGCAGTACCTTCACTCTTCTCCTTCCTCACTCGTTGACGTCGGCGCCTTCATCGGCCTCACACCCCCGCCCTCAGTCCCACACATGGCCGGACCCGGCTCCTATCGTGTCGCATCAGGCCTCACAACACGAGGGCGCGCCCATGCGCACCGAAGATGACCGTGAGCGGCTCGCCTCCAATCGCCGGGCCATCCTGATTGTGGAAGACGACGAATCCTTCTCGCGTATCCTCGCGGAGCTGGCCCACGAGTTGAATTTTCAAGTGTTGCTGAGCAGTACCGCCACCGAGGCCCTGACGCTTGCATCGCGCCATCTCCCAAGCGCGGTCATCCTCGATATCGGCCTGCCTGATCACTCCGGCCTGTCAGTCATTGATCGCTTGAAAGCGGATGTGAGAACGAGACACATTCCGATCCACGTCGTCTCCGGATACGACCATGAACAAACCGCACTCTCCCTGGGAGCCGTCGGTTATCTGATCAAGCCGGTTCTACGGGAACAGCTCGTCGAAGCATTCCGGCAGTTCGAGTCCCGCCTGACGGATAAACCACGGCGAGTCCTCATCGTGGAGGACGATCCCGTGCAACTGGACAGCCTGCGTCTGCTGCTCGGATCGGACGAGGTGGAAACGGTCGGTGCGCGCAGCGCCGCAGAATGCCTGGCGTTTCTCGGTGAACGAACGTTCGATTGCATGGTCCTGGATCTTACGCTGCCCGATGCCTCCGGCTTCTCACTCCTGGAATCCCTGAGCCGCGAAGAGCACCTCGCATTTCCACCGGTCATCGTCTATACCGGCCGCGATTTGTCGCCGGCGGAAGAACAGCGTCTCCGGAAGTACTCACACTCCATCATCATCAAAGGGGCCAAATCCCCCGAGCGACTGCTTGATGAGGTGACCCTGTTTCTCCATCAGGTCGTGACCGCACTCCCTCCGGAACAGCAGCGCATGCTGGAGAAGGCGCGCAGCCGGAATGCGGTGCTGGAGGGACGGCGCGTGCTCATCGTGGAAGACGACGTGCGGAACATTTTTGCCTTGAGCGCGGTTCTGGAACCGCACGGGGCCAAGATAGAAATTGCCCGGAATGGGCGTGAATGTCTGGGGCTCCTGGAGCAATGCATGCCCATCGATGAACGGCGCATCGACGTGGTGCTCATGGATATTATGATGCCGGAGATGGACGGGCTCGCCGCCATGCGCGCGATCCGTGAAAAGCCCGAGTGGCGGAAGCTCCCCATCATCGCCCTCACCGCGAAAGCCATGAAAAACGACCAGGAGCAGGCTCTGGCCGCCGGCGCGAACGACTACATGGCCAAGCCGCTCGACGTGGATCAATTGCTCTCCCTGGTGCGCGTATGGATGCCGCGATGACTCCGAACATAGGCGTCAAAGCCGAGGATATCGAACTGCGGCTATTTCTCGAGGCGATGTACTCGCGCTATCACTACGACTTCCGCGAATACTCCAAGGCCTCGCTCAAACGCCGCCTCCTCCTCGCCTGTGAGCGCATGGGCTATCCCAGCCTGTCCGCCCTCCAAGGGGGCATCCTGCATGATGACTCCCTGCTCCCGTTGCTCTTGAATTATCTGACCGTTCAGGTGAGCGACATGTTCCGGGATCCGGGGTATTTTCGCGCGATCCGGGAGCAGGTCATTCCACACCTGAAGACCTATCCTTCACTGAAAGTGTGGGTGGCGGGATGCAGTTCCGGCGAAGAGCTCTATTCGCTGGCCATCCTTTTCCGGGAAGAGGGCCTCGAAGAGAAGACGACGTTTTATGCCACCGACATTAACGGGACAGCCCTCGCGAAGGCAGAAGCCGGCGTCTATGATTTGCAGCGCATCGCGCTGTTCACCAAAAATCATCGGCTATCGGGCGGAACCGGCTCTCTATCGGAATATTATCATGCGGCCTATGGGGCGGCCCGGTTCGATCAGACGCTCCGGCGACGCGCCGTCTTTTCCGACCACAGTCTGGCCTCCGACTCCGTCTTTGCCGAAATGCATCTCGTCTCCTGCCGCAACGTGCTGATCTATTTCGATCGCCCGTTGCAGGATCGGGCCGTGGGGCTGTTCAGGGAGGCGCTCGTGCGGAAGGGGTTTCTCGGTATCGGCGCCAGGGAAAGTCTGCGCTTCAACGCTCACGTCAAGGCGTACAGTGAGTTTCTTTCCGCTGAACGCATCTATCAGAAACGGAGCGATGCATGAACGCCCTGCGCACCGACAGTCCTCTGCTCGATATCGAGGCTATTGTCATCGGCGCGTCGGCGGGAGCCATCGCGGCGCTCACTCACCTGCTTCCGCCGCTGCCGCCGGACTATCCCCTCCCCATACTTGTCGCCGTGCATATCCCTCCGGACCAGCCGAATAGTATTCCGGCCCTCCTACAGACCAAATGCCACGTGACGGTCAAAGAAGCGGAAGACAAGGAGCCCATCCGTCCCGGCACCGTCTATTTCGCCCCGCCGGACTATCATTTGTTGGTGGAAGAAGATCGGCACCTCTCATTGTCGAACGAAGAACCGGTGAGTTTTGCACGGCCATCAATCGATGTCCTTTTCGAATCGGCAGCGGATGTCTATGGGAAGCACCTGCTGGCGCTGGTGCTCAGCGGAGCGAATCACGACGGGACGAGAGGCGCCTGCGCCGTCATCAAAGCCGGAGGCACGGTCCTGGTGCAAACGCCGGAATCGGCAACCGCTCGGATGATGCCGGAATCCGCGCTGGCGGCCTGTCCGGAATCCAAGGCCATGAGCCTCCCCAACCTTAACCATTGGTTAGTCACTCGTGGTTCAACGGAGTCTTGATGTCGGCGGACCAAGCCAAATTCCTCCTCGTGGATGACCATGAAGCCAACCTGGTCGCCCTCAGCACGCTCTTGTCCCAGGAGGGCGTCGAAATGGTCCAGGCGAAGTCCGGCCGGGAAGCCCTTGAACTGCTGTTACAGCACGATATCGCACTGGCCATCATCGACGTGCACATGCCGATCATGAATGGGTTCGAACTGGCAGAATTGATGCGCGGGGCGCGGCGCACCCAACATGTCCCCATCATCTTCCTCACGGGGGAAGCGCAGGACAATCTGCATCGCTTTCGTGGATACCAGGCCGGTGCGGTCGATTTTCTGTATAAGCCGATTGAGCCGCATGTGCTGCGCAGCAAGGCGGCGATCTTTCTTGATCTCTACAAGCAACGTGAAGAACTGGCTCGGCAACGGGACCAGTTTTTGATTCTGGCCGAAGAGAAAGCCCGGCTGCTGCGCGAACGCGACGAAGCCGATCGCCGCTTGCGCGATAGTGAGTCGCGCTTCAGAAGCCTGGCGGACAGCGCCCCCGTTATCATCTGGATGAACGGATTGGAGGGCTGTGAGTTTCTCAACCAGGCCTGCCTGGAATTCTTCGGCGTCGAGCGGATCGATCAGGTGAATGGGTTCGATTGGGCGGAGTATGTCCATCCCGACGACCAGGCCCAGGCCGCCGAGGCGTACCTTCGCGCCGTTGCGGGGCAGGCACGTTTCGAAGCCTCCTTCCGTTGTCGGCGGCGCGACGGGGCCTATCGCTGGTTACGTACCGTCGGCATGCCGACACTTTCCTCAAGCGGCGCACTGCTCGGGTACATCGGCGCCAGCTTCGACATGACGGAGAGCAAGGAAGCGGAAGCGCGCCTGCAACGCTGGAGCGTGGACCTGGAACGCGCCGTCAATCAGAAGACCGACGAACTGAGACACTCGCAGACGCAATTGCGCGCGCTGGCCACCGAACTGAATCTCACCGAACAACGCGAACGCAAACGGCTGGCGACAGAGCTCCATGACTATCTGGCCCAACTCCTCGTGGTCGTGCGGATGAAATTGAGCCAGGCCATCCCGCTGGTGACCGGAGAGCGGGCACCGGGACTTCTGCAGGATGCTGATCACGCCCTCACCCAGTCTCTGGACTACACCCGCTGCCTGGTTGCTGAATTGACTCCCCCGACACTCAAGGATTTCGGACTCTTGGAAGCGCTCGGCTGGCTGGCGGGGCAAATGGAGCGGAACGGCCTTTCCGTCGTGATGCAACAACGGACGACCACGCTCACACTACCCGAGGATCAGGCCGTGCTGTTGTTTCAATCCGTGCGGGAACTGCTGTTCAACGTGCTCAAACATGCCCATGCGAAACAAGCGACGATTCTGGTGGCCGTCACCGATGAGGACGTGCTGGAGGTGGTCGTCTCGGATGACGGCTGCGGCTTTGTTCCCGTGGCCCCCGATCAGCCGGGAACCGCACCCGGGCGCTTCGGCCTGTTCAGCATTACCGAACGCATGGCCGCAATGGGTGGAGAGTTGCTCATCGAGTCGATGCCGGGGAAAGGAACCAGCGCTACACTGAAGACACCGTACCGGCCTGTACGCATTGAGGCAGAAGACTATGCGCCACCGGCTACCGGGCTACCGCAGCCCGACCCCGCAGCGGGCCGCATTGCCAAGATTCCTGAACTTCCCCATCGCCCCAACTCGACCATCGGTATTCTCCTGGTGGACGATCACGCGATGGTTCGCCAGGGATTGCGGAGTATGTTAGGCGGGTATGATGATGTGTCCGTGATCGGCGAGGCCTCAAACGGCAGAGAGGCAGTCGAAAGTGTGGATCGGCTTCGACCGTCCGTGGTGGTGATGGACATCAATATGCCTGTCACCAACGGAATCGATGCCACGGTTGAAATCAAGGCGCGCCATCCGCAAGTCGCGGTCATCGGGCTGTCCGTCCAGAATTCGGGTGAAGCGAGGGAGGCAATGCTTCGGGCCGGCGCCGTGACGCTTATTTCCAAAGAAGCAGCCGTGGACGAATTGTACTTGGCGATCCGGCAGGCATTGGCCGGAGAAAACTCCGATTGCGCATTGCCCGCCGATCGATAACCGTACACCGCGCCCCCTCCTCACCACATGACAATGGAACGCCAACGATGGCCTAAATCCCCGGTTTGAATCGAGACCCGGACAATGCCATCTGCGATCGCCACCCGTGCATGGTCGGTTTGAGCATCGGTCGGGAGGGGTAGATAGCGTTGCACCCTTCCGCTCATGAGGATCATTCCCTGACGGGCGAATTCGACCTTGATATTCGATTCTGCCCCCTGAAGCACGGGGCGAAAATCTGCATAAATCTGAAAGATGCCGTCTGACTCAGAGACTTCAATGATCGGAGCGTGCGGCACTCCACCATTCGCCTCACTGGAAGAAGGGAACACAGATAAAGCATTCGATTGAATCAGGTCATCTGCGGAACAACGAGGGGTGGTGGTGCTCAGCTCATTGATCATGATACCTCCATGTATGAGTAGGTCGTATGAGTTCGTCGCATTCTGAACCATGGTCAGGATACGGTTTTTGGGCAGTGGCGCTACTAGGCGATTCCCTGGTGAAGAACGGCACACACGTGCTAGCGCTTTGCCTAGTTACCAAAATGCTGTGTGCCCCCTACACTGACGCTCGCGCTGCTTAGTGGTATAACCATGGCAGGAGACCTCCGCCCATGGGCGGAACGAGGAATGGCTATGCACGTCCCCGATCACCAGCCGAATACGCCTCCCGAGACCAGGCTTTCGGTCGACTTTATGCTGGCGCACCTGGCGGCGATCGTGGAATCCTCTGACGATGCCATCATCTCCAAAGACCTCAACGGCATCATCACCAGCTGGAATAAGGGCGCACAACACCTGTTCGGATACACCGCGCTGGAAATGATCGGGCAACCGGTTCAAACGCTGATTCCAGACGATCGATTCGATGAGGAGCCTCGTATTCTCGAGCGACTGCGCCAAGGGCAACGCATCGATCATTATGAAACAGTCCGGCAACGTAAGGATGGAACCCGGGTTGAGATCTCCCTCTCGGTGTCGCCGATTAAGGATCGAACCGGGCAGATTGTCGGGGCCGCCAAAATCGCGCGCGAAATCTCTGAGCGGAAACAGGGTGAACGCAACCTGGCGAATCTGGTTGAAGCCCTTCCTGCCGCCGTCTATACCACCGATGCTGAGGGCCATATCACGCGGTATAACCAGGCCGCCGTGGACCTCTGGGGGGGCAGACCGACGATCGGCGTCGCCCGTTGGTCCGGCTCCTGGCGTCAATACTGGGCCGACGGACGAACTATGCCGCCGGAAGAGTGCCCCTTGGCACAATCGCTCCAACTCAATCGTCCCCTACGCGGGCTGGAGACCATCATCGAACGTCCCGACGGCACTCGCATTCCAGTCGCCCCTCACCCCACACCGCTTCGTGATGCGTCAGGCACCCTGGTCGGCGCGGTGGACGTGCTTGTCGATCTCACGGAACGAAAGCAGGCCGAACGCGAGCTCCAGAATTCAGCCGCCGACCTGGAACGCCGGATCGTCGAACGCACGGGAGAATTGCTGTTGTCGCAGGAGCGCCTGCGGGCGCTAGCGTCGGACCTCACCCTTTCTGAACAACGGGAACGTCGACGTCTTGCGACGGAACTGCATGACTATCTGGCTCAACTCGTCGTGGCCAGCCGGCTCAGGCTGGCGCAAGTGATGCCCACCATCCAAGATGCCACGGCATCGGCATCCCTTTCGAGCATCGACGCGATGCTCGATCAGGCATTGACCTATACCCGCTCACTGGTCGCCGAATTGAGTCCTCACATCCTCTACCAATTCGGGCTCTCACAATCGCTGATCTGGTTGGGCGACCAGATGAAGCAACACGGGCTTGCCGTCACCGTGAAAGCCGCCGCACCCTCGTTCACCCTGCCCGACGATCAGGCCATTTTGCTATTCCAGTCGGTGCGGGAACTGCTCTTCAACATCATCAAACATGCCAAAGTCGACCATGCCGGTATCACCATCAGTGTGGATGAAGAACGTCAGGAACTGTGGATCTGTGTAGAGGACGAAGGGGCCGGGTTTGACGTCACCGAACTGACCGCCTTCAATAACATGCGATGTAAATTCGGCCTGCTCAGCATCAGGGAACGGATGGAATTGCTCGGGGGAGAGTGCGAGGTTTCATCCATGCCGGGAGGCGGTACGGTGGTGATCCTGCGGCTCCCCCTGTCACCCGATGCCCTACATGCCCATTCACGACCCAAAACAGGCCAGGCGCCTACACCATCCGCTGCGACTGAAGCGTCCTCCCGCAATATCCGAATTCTGCTCGTCGACGACCATGCGATGGTTCGACAAGGACTTCGGAGCATTCTTGACGGATATGACAATGTGACTGTTGTCGGGGAAGGAGCCGACGGACAGGATGCCGTCATCATGGCCCGCTCGCTGCTGCCGGACATTGTGATCATGGATGTCAACCTCCCGATCATCGACGGGATTGAGGCCACTCGTATTTTGAATCGCGAGCACCAGTCCATCGCAGTCATCGGCATTTCCGTCCGCAACGACCCGCAAGTCAAACAAGCCATGACCGAAGCGGGAGCAGTCGCCTTTCTGCCCAAGGAATCGGCAGCCGACCAGCTCTATGAAGTCATTCTGCGCCACTTTCCCATCCCCGTTATTAAGGGAGCATCTGAGCGCCCCGAACTAGGGAATCCCCCAGTGGTGAATTAACCTCGCGCAATTTATCCTATCCTCGGTTCAGCAAAAGGTCGTCACAGCCTGGGCTCCGCTCGCCGTTGGTCCGCCCTGAGTTCACCGTCGTCTTTGCGCCGCGAATCTTGAGGGGCAGTCGTCTCAATTGAGCCGGCGTATCCCCGGAGGCATATCTGTCACGCATGGCTTCAGTACGGCCCACACTGCAACGTCTGGTGCTATCGGCCGCCGGAGTTGCAATCGGCTTTCCGGTCATCGCGTTCTGGTGCTGGATCTACGACCCCACTCTGCTGCATGACCTGTTTCCCCACTCCGGTACGGTAAAACCGACGACCATGGTCGCCGTGTTTCTCTGCGGCATCTCTCTTCTCCTGCAAGTCGAGGAACAGACCGTCAGCCTGACGAGACGGCGCATCGCAGAAGCTGCTGCAGGGGCCGCTTGTCTCCTCGCGGGTCTGACGCTATTGGAATACCTGCTGTCCATGGACCTGGGCATTGATCTTTGGCTCGCCCCGATCCCCGACTATTCAATCGATTCACATCCGGGCCGTATGGCGCCGGCCACGGCGTTCGCGGTCCTCACGCTGGGCCTTGCATTATTGTGGCTCGACCGGAAACCCGGTAGCTCCCATGCGTCCAGCCACTATCTGGCGCTACTCGGGGGAACTATCGGTAGCATCGCACTGGTAGGATATTTTTACGGCGTACAGACCCTGTACAAGGTGGGCAGCTCCAACAGCATGTCCATTTTCAGCGCCGGCCTCTTGCTCGCCCTGGGACTCGGCATCCTGAGCGCCCGTCCAGCCAGGGGGTTTATGACTACCCTGACGAGTGAAGACCTGGGAGGCGTGATGCTCAGACGCGTCCTCCCCTTTGCCATTGCGCTCCCGATTCTGGCCGGATGGATTCGTATCTCCGCTCAGCGATCCGGCCACTACGATTTCAATTTCGGGGTCGCGATGGCGGTGGCCGCAGTTATGCTCGTCATGCTGGCGTTTCTCTGGGTCCTGGCCGGAAATCTGAATAGAACCGACGGGCAGAAGAAACACATCCTGCAAATCCTTCAGCAGCGCGAGGCCCGCCATCGCCTGGCTTTGAAAGCCGGCCGCATGGGGACTTTTCACCAGGACCTCGACAATAGCACGCTGGTACTTTCTCCCGAACTCGAGAGCATCTTCGGCCTGCCTGCCATGACGTTCGGCAGTACGGTCGCCGCATTTCAGGAACTGATCCATCCTGACGACCGGGCGCGCCTGCAACAGACCGTTGATGCGGCAGTCGCCAATCGGAGTTCCTATGACCTGGAATGCCGTATCCTCCGCCATGCTTCCGCCGGCGAAAGCTGGATTGCGATCACCGGACAAGTGCTCCCCGATTCAACCGGCCAACCACGGCAGATCACGGGCGTGATGTTCGACATTACGGAACGTAAACAATCCGAAACCGCCCTGCGCGAAAGCGAAGAACGATTCCGCCACCTCTTTGAACAGGCCTCGGACGGAATCGTCATGGCGGACATGAGCGGTCATTACCTCGACGTCAACAGCCGCGCATGCCACATGCTGGGCTATACACGCAAGGAACTGTTCGGCATGCGGGTGACTGACCTGCTGGATCCGCATGACTATCCTCGCTTGAAGACCATCAAGGCCGAGCTCCTCGAAGGCCACCGCCATTCCGGCGAATGGAAATTGCGCCGGAAGGACGGAGGCACAGTCTCCGTGGAAATCAGCGCCAAATTGCAGCCCGACCGGCGATGGCATGCCATCGTCCGTGATATCACCGAGCGCAAGCGGGCGGAGGCAGGTCTTCGCGAGAGCGAAGCGTATTTTCGCATGCTGGCGGACGCCACCCCGGTCCTGGTCTGGAAGGCCGGAACCGACCGTCTCTGCACCTGGTTCAACCGGTCCTGGTTGGAGTATACGGGGCGCATGCTCGACGAGGAGGTGGGATCCGGTCGCACGGACAGCGTCCATCCAGACGACCGAGGCGAATTTATACGAGCGTACAACGCGCACTTTTCCCGACATGAACCTTTTGAGTTGGAATATCGATTGCGGCGACAGGACGGCACGTATGGATGGATCCTGGATCGCGGGGTTCCCCTTCTCACGGCTACCGGTGTCTTCAACGGATACCTCGGAGCAGCCATCGACATCACCGACCGGAAGCTGGCTGAAGAACAGTTGCAGCAATGGACGATGGAATTGGAACGACGCGTTGACGAACGAACGCAAGCCCTGGTGCGTTCGCAGGCGCGCCTGCGCGCCCTAGCCTCCGATCTGAGCACGACGGAGCAGCAGGAGCGACGGCGGCTTGCCACGGAACTCCACGACTACCTCGCGCAATTGTTGGTCGTCGGCCGTATGAAACTGAGTCAAGCCAGACCCCATGTACGGGACCCGAAAACCGAGCAACTCTTGAACGAGACGGACGACATGCTCACGCAATCGCTCAATTACACGCGATTTCTCGTTGCCGAGCTGAGTCCGCAAATTCTCTATCAGTTCGGATTGCCTGCAGCACTGAAATGGCTGGCGAGCCAGATGAAAACCCATGGGCTTGACGTGACGATTGCCTGCGAGATCGACCAGCTTTCGCTGGCGGAAGAACGCGCCGTCATTCTCTACCAGAGTGTGCGTGAATTATTGTTCAATATCGTCAAACATGCCGAAACCAGCGAGGCCACCATTGCGCTGGCCCGCAATCGCAACAACCTGGTGACGATTACCGTCGCCGACCAGGGGCGCGGGTTCGATCCGGCCACTCTGCTGGATACTGATCGCCAACATCCCGGCCAGTTCGGATTGTTCAATGTTCAGGAACGCGTGGAAGCAGTCGGCGGACACCTGCGCCTGGAGTCCGCGGAAGGAAAAGGAACCACCATTACGCTGAGCATTCCCCTCGAAACCTCTCCCGATTTAACCCACGACTCCGCGGTGCCACCAGCCGTACATCCCGCCGATCCGGCCAAGCTGTCCTCACCGCGCTTACGCATCCTGCTGGTGGATGACCATGCCATGGTGCGACAAGGCCTTCGCAGCGTGCTCGAAAACTATGCTGACCTCGAGGTCGTCGGAGAGGCCGGTGACGGAGAAGCCGCGATCAGTATTGCGGCAGCCCTCAAGCCGGATGTGGTGGTGATGGATATCAATATGCCGCGGATCGACGGAATCGAAGCGACCCGCCACATCCTGGAAGAACATCCCGATGTCGTCGTGATCGGGCTATCCGTTCAGAACGAGCCCCATATCGAAGATGCCATGCTGAAGGCAGGGGCGGCGGTCTTCGTCACCAAAGAGCGCGCCGCCGTCCAGCTGTATGAGGCGATCGTGAGCACGATGCGGACCAGGAATAGCCGGATCCTCGACCTTTAGACGGCAGGAGGGCGCTTGCCCATCACCATGCCGATCACAGCAAGGATCAGAAACACTACGAAGAGCACATAGGCGATATGTGTGGCGGTCCCCGCCACGCCGCTCACTCCAAGCACTCCTGCAATTAATCCAATGACTAAAAATGTGACGGCCCAGCTCAACATGATGGCACCTCATCTGAAAGTGTAAGAACACACTCACCTGTCACGGGCCCCTGTCGAATGATAGGCGTGCGGCGTATCGCACCCTATATGACCACAGTTACAACTCCCGGTTGGCGCTTTCGCATTGCGGCAGGCATCGGAGCAAAACTCCCGTCCTTTTTCTGCCTCACAGGCGCAACGAGGATGGGCGCAGGGTTTTCTTCGCACTGTTTCGTTTGGCATGACTCATCCTTTCCATCGGCTACAGCCGGTCCACTTTCTGTCGCCTCCTCTAGAACCAGAGATGGACACCCATACCGATCCATTCCACGCGTTGCGTGAACAACTGGCCGTCCGGACTGGGCCCTGAAAAATACTCCGCCAATACCTGCAGTTTTCGATCGCCAATCCTGGCATTCTCGAACTGCAGCCCTCCCATGATCGATTGCCCGACGACCCAATTCGACTTGGCATGGGCTTGGAAATCCGCATAAGCCACCGGGCGAACTTTTCCTCCGAAAAACAGCCATGGGCTTTTTAGTTCCACACCTCCCTGAGTCGTCTCGCGGCCCAGAGTGCTCGGATCCTTTCTCACGATGGTCCCGACCCCGCCATACACCCGAAACCAAGTCGTCAGGTCGTATGACAATCGGACATCCACATCCTCGTAACTCAAATTAATTCGGGTGACCTGAGGATTACTCAGCAGAAATTCGTCCCCCAAATGTGAGCTCTGGTGACGGATACGCACAAAGCCGGAGAGTTTATCCGCCCGGTAACTCGCCACTATTCCGAACGTATAGTCAGCGTTGATCAAGTCGATCGAACGTTTATCCGTGTCAAAGACACCAAAAACACCGGCCTGAATACCCAGTTCCCATTCCCCTTGAAATGGAGCGGCATCCCGGTAGACCGCAAAGGATTCGCCGAATGCGCTGGCAAATTCGTGGCCGGACGAAAGCGAATGATAGGCGGCACCAAAATGAGGCCAGCGCAAATCGGCATGAAACGGATCCACCAGCAATCCGCGCGGAAGAAACTTAGATTGCGATTCCGGCGTCACAGCTTGCACGACACCGGGCCGTGACGCCGATCTCACCTCTGTCCCGGTATGCACTTCCGCGTGAATCACGCCCGGGATCGCTTCGAGAGCCGTCACGATTTTGGCCGGATCCTCGGCTGCCAGTCGTCTGGCATAGACGTCCACTCGTCCCTGTTCGACCTGTATCACCGCACCGGCAAGGTGGAACTCATGCTCCAGCATGCCCGCGGCATAGCCGGCGATATATTCATCTGATCCGGCAGCTCCACCCTCTGCCACACCACTCATCGGCAAAAGGCAAAGCAGGAATATGACGCATCGGGTCGCGTCACCGGTCCATTTGCGGTCCTGTCCTGCAATCCTGTGCCACAATCTGCTCCACCTCACAGCCTCGTCCAGTCCAGCTTAGAAATGGAAGTTGATGCCGACTGTGACCATGTGACCGTTGTCTTGAAACTTTTTGTCGACGATGTTCTGGTCCTTCGACTCAATTTTTTCCAGCCAGATATATCGATAGGTGCTGTCGATGGATACATGTTTATTAAAGAAGAACTGTAGCCCACCACCCGCATGAGCACCGAATCGATTCTGCGTGTCGTCAAAACCTCCTGGGCCTTTAACCGTGGTGTAGTACCAGCCACCGCCTCCCAACAGAAACGGAGCCAGTCTGGTGGTACCCAAGGGATAGATCAGCGCGGACACTTGCACAGGGTAACTGTGAACGCGGGTGTCCCCGATGTCATTGCGACGATAGTCGGCTGATCCTTCGAAGGCGAAGTAGCGCGATGGATGGAGACGAACCTGCCCGCCGCCGAACCACCGGCTGGACCCATCCTTGGGATCAATCCAGGTGGCACGGCCACCGATGGACAGCAACCCGATGTCGATTTGCTCAAACAGTCCTTTGTCCTCAGCCGCTACGGCCATAGAGGGCACCCCGATGCCTCCAATGACCAACAGTGAACCACACAGAACCACTACCGGCAGGGCCCATCGTTTCATTGTATGACTCCTCTGTGAATGTGGTGCGGCCAACAGCATGATCAGGATTGCCTCGCGCGTTCACCGTGGGTTTCAAACCATTCATCGACCCACCGCTTCACCTCTTCCCGGCGATCGCCATAGCGCTCCTGAATCTTGCCTTCCAGCTTATCGATCCGCCCCTCGATCAACATCAAATCGTCGTCCGTGAATTCCGCCCATTTCTGCTTCAATTCGCCCTTGAATTGTTTCCACATGCCTTCCAACTGGTCCTGATTGAGGACGAACCTCACAGGCTTTTGCGCCGGGGGTACGAACAGAGGTGATACCGCTTGAGCCGTCCCCGCAAATAGCATGAGGCCTGGAAGCGTCAGGGATAGCAGCCTCAATCCGGGTTTCATACGCGCTCCTCCAAAGGCTGAAGGAGCGTGCCGACCCGTGAGGCCGGCACGCTCGCCAGTTCAGCGATCGATTTTGGTCTGACCGCTTTGCGCATCCACATAGACCTTCTGGGTCTTATTATTGGAGTCGATGATTTCCACCTCGTAGACGGTACGCCCGTCCTCCTTGCCGATTTCGGCTTCTACCGCCTTTCCCGGAACCGCCTTCAGGGCATGCCGGATCGCGTCCTCCAATGTCACCGTGGCGGTTGCGGCCAATTGTTTATTGTTTTCGAACAAGGCCCAGGCCGGGCTCGCCATCAGGCCGGATAACAACGCAATTGCGATCATTTTTTTCATGTGCAAAGCTCCTTGGATAGTTATGAATACATCGTCGTCGTCGGAACAGCATGTCAACGCGGCGGCTGCGCCTCTCGCCTTGGCGGCTGTTGTCCCTGCTTGTTGTACCAATCATCCGCCCAACGCATGACTTCCTCTTTTTTATCCCCATACCGCTCCTGAATACGGCCGACAAACTTGTCGTAGTCTCCTTCAACTTGTTTCAGGTCATCATCGGTGAGCTTTCCCCACTGTTTCTTGACTTCGCCCTTGAACTGCACCCACTTCCCTTTGAATTGATCTGTATTCATCACAAACCTCCCTGTTGATGTGTCATTGCCGCAGAAGCCGGAGCTCCTGATGTCGCAGCGGCATCACCGCCGCCACGTTGCCGGGCCGCCTCTTTCAACACCCGATGTGATGGAGATCGAAACGCCAGGCCGGTCTTTCCGCCTCGGTACAGCACGATGGTTTGTTCACCGTCACTGTCCTCGAGTCTCACGACGACCGTGGCTTTTACTCCAAGATCTCTTTGGTTCTTCATGAGGGCCTCCCGACTGTTGTACATACTTGTTATATCTCCGAATCTCGTCGGTGATGACTGGAAATTCCCCTAGTTTTAGACAGCACGAAGCCCGGATACTCGTTGATTACTAATACGTACTATTTCGTGAATAGCCGGACCGCAGACAAGGAACGGCTTAATGAGATCCACGGCTCAATGTAGAAGAGCTAGAGTGGTGCACGACGGGCGGAAGCTTGCAGATGACTACCGCATGATTGCGGGATGGGGTCGCTGCGTGTGTAACGCTCGGAGAAAAAAGGCCTGAGAACGAGAGTATTTTGAGGCGGTATCGAGTACCACGGAGATCACTTCGACAGCCGGGTTGCCAGTCGGACTTGCTCATCAGTGATCTTTGGCTTCGCCGTAGATCAATTCACCGTCAATCCTGCCCCGGCCCCCAATTGGAGGCCGGGGCGACCCTCCGGCAGATAGCGATGCCAATATTGGGTAGTTCGTTCCTCCGGGTAAGTCCGGTGGGACACCTCAGAAGGAGCCGGTCCACCGACAATGGCACCATTCGACCGACGTGGCACTCTCGAAAAACCAGGGCACCATTCACCCTTTCCCACGTGGCTCCCAGCGGATAGGGTCGGCCCGGCCATACTTTATGCCATTCCAATATACATCACGTTCCAGAGCCTTCTAACATTGAGGGCTATACCGCGAAGCGTCTCACTTCAGGAGACTGACGAGATCCTCGGCATGCTCTTCTTCTTTCATCAAAATATTTTCAAGAAGCCGCCTGGTCGTAGGATCATCACTGCCGACAAAGGCGATCATATCCCGGTAACTCTCGATCGCGATGCGCTCCGCGATGAGATCCTCTTTGATCATTTCTTCGAGATTCTCACCTTCGACGTACTCGGAATGGCTGCGCGCCGATAACCCGTCCGGAGAGAGATTCGGCTCTCCACCTAATTGCACTATCCGCTGCGCCAGTTCATCCGCATGAGCCTGTTCCTCCCCGGCATGCGCCAGAAACTCCGCCTTAACACTGTCCGCGTTCATGCCTTGGGCCATGAAATAGTGACGCCGATACCGCAGCACGCACACAATTTCCGTCGCGAGCGCTTCGTTCAATAATTTAATGACCGTGTCGGGATCTGCCTTATAGTCCGATGTCAGCGCACCCTCTTCGATGTGCTGCCTGGCGCGCTCTCTGATGGTCTGCACATCCTTGATGATCGACACATGGGGCTTTTCGGTTTTCATTGCGACTCCTTTCAATACTCGTGAAGTGCGTAGTAAGTCTGATCGCTCAATTACTTGTTAGCGGGTGAAATCCAGCCGTAAATGAGGCCATGCCGATTCGAGCCCCAGTTCCGTACTCAACGCCCTGTCCTCCGAACGTTGCGTGAGGCTCTTGACCTGAGTTCCGATAACCAGAGCACAGGCGGCGACTGACAGAAGTATCCCCACCTGCTTGTGAGTCACACATTGCACCATACAGCCTCTCCTCTTCTGTGCAGATTGACCTGTGCTCACAGTAGAAGAGAGGAGAGAAAGTACGTACTAGGTAGAACCCTGGGAGATAAGCCGGATTGCCCCGGCGGGAGAATTGTTTCAGGTCGAGCGGACATAGATCGACAAGACGCCGGCCAGACGCCCGGCGTGGTCGAGTACCGGCATCCAGTCCAACTCTGAAAGGCGCATCAGGGCATGTGCTTCCGCCACCAGATCATCCTCACGACAATAAGGAGGATCCGGTCGCATCAATGTTGCGACGACTCCGCGCTTCGTCTTTCCACGTTCGAATTGCTCGACTGCCATATCGCGCTCGGTCACCATTCCAACCAACCGTCGTCCTTCATAGACCACCAAAACCGGCACGTTCATCGCTTTCATCACAGACACGGCATCCTCCAAACTCGTGTCTGGCGACACCACCGTCAAAGCGGAGCACATGACGCTTCTCACCGTGCGAGCCTCTTCGGGCAATATTCCCAACTGTTCATCGATTCTGGATTCCATATAGAGACTGCCACGCGGGTGCAGAAGCCCCGCCTCTGCAATGGTTCGCGGAGTATGGAACGTGGTCACTCTACCCTTCATGCGTCTGCCCTCTGGAACGCACTACACCGCCTGGGGACGCGCTTCATGCACTATGATTCGAAGCCGTCCATACTGGAGAGGTTTGTCCGGATTTCTGGTGTAATGCCCCTTGTCTTCCCCGATCGAAATCATACTGAGAGGAAGCGTGAGATGTTGCCTGTAATGCGGAAATGCAGTCTCCAGGAGAAGAGTCACCGTTTGACCATCGCACTCGATCACTTCGGCATTTAAATTTCCTTCATCCTGAAAATCCACGGTCACACGCTCTTCCGGATCAATCCATTGTCGAATAGCCGTCGCCTTGCCTGCTGATTCCATATGCTGCCTCCATAGTCCGGCCGACGGTCGTTCATGCGACCGTCTGTGCTGACTCTTAGCTATTCTCCCCTGAAGTTCAGGGCGGCCCAACTGGCAATCCCTCTAGTCATATCCAGTTGTGATCGAAAACGGTTTGACTCTACACACAGATGCCCGGGAACCATTACCAACAGTTGCGGAATAGGCGGTTTGACCGGTTGCGGCGGAATCGGTGGAGGAAATGGTTCCGGTGGAAACGGATTCGGGTCAGGACTGGGCTGTGGGGATGGATCCGGGCCCGGGTTCGGTTCAGGAAACGGAGTTGGGTCGATCCGCATGAATTCCGAATCATGGGTAACATGGGCGTTTTGTGCATACGCATCATTCATATCCCACCTTTCCATTAGCGTGACAGGGCGACGGACGACAGGCCTGCCTGGATTCGCTCCTCTACCACGGGCCATGCGATGTTGCTAAAAAACGAGTCGATATACTGCTTGCGCTCACTGGGCTGATAGTCCAACAGATACGCATGCTCCCAGACATCCATCACGAGAATGGGGAGAAATCCTGCGATATTTCCATGCTCATGCAAGGACACCCAATGGTTGGAAATGAGTCCCCTTGCAGGATCGACATTGCAGATCGCCCACCCCACCCCACGCATCATGCCGACACTACAGAAATCCGCCTTCCAATGTTCGTAGGTACCGAATGTCCGTTCGATTGCCCTTCCGAATGCCGAGCCATTGGGCGGCTGGTCTCCCCCTCCCCGCCGTAAGTTTCCGAAGTAATATTCGTGCAAGACCATTCCGTTAAATTCGAAACCCAGTCGTCTCGTCAGTTCGGAATAGGCCGGCATGTGCTCGTGGTCGACCTTTCCCTTTTGCATCAACTCCGATAGCTGCTCACGCAAGTCGTTAGCTGCTTTTACGTACCCTTCATACAAACCGAGGTGGACACGGAGCGTTTCGTCGGAGATTCCGGACAAACCAAAGAGATCGTAGGTCTTCGCTGTATACGCTGGGTCTGCGGTCATCATGTCGTTGCCTTTCATTGGTAGCCTAGTGTGTGCTCACGAACCCTACATAACCAGACCTACCACTCAAGCGGCCTGTGCTCCACTAGGCGATGCCCTGGCATTGAATCGCGCTATCAGGGGACTTTCCTAGGCGCAGAACTCAGCCTGCTGAGGTAATAATTTAGTGACTGTGCGAGAACGTTTACACCCCAGTGAGAGCAGGTGTATTGATTCGACAAGCCTGTTATGCTGAGATCGTCCGACAATCACGGCGGACAGATGAACACCATGACAAAGATAGTAAAAAGACCAGAGAGGATGGGACACCGTGGCTAAAGGGCGTATTGTGATCGCCGACGACCATAGTCTCGTGCTGGAGGCCTATCGGCAGTTGCTAGAGCCGGAGTTTGAGGTGGCAGGCACTGCGGCAAATGGACAGGAACTTCTCGACATTGCTCCGGGCCTCAACCCGGATATTGTGCTCCTCGATATTTCCATGCCTCTCATAAACGGGTTGGAAGTCACCAAACAGTTACGAGCGGCGGTTCCTCACGCCAAAATTATTTTTGTCACGATGATGAGCGAACCTTTTTATATATCGCAGGCCTTCCAACTGGGCGCGTCTGCCTACGTCTTGAAGCAGTCTGCTTCGAATGAATTGTTGTCGGCGCTGAATGCTGCGCTCAAGAACCAGCGATATATCTCGCCGCAACTCTCGCTCGAAGTTCAGGACGCCATTGAAACGCCGTGGGTGAAGCCTGAGGGATTTTCATCCAAACTGACTCCTCGCCAGCAAGAGGTGCTGCAACTGCTGACGAAGGGGATGTCTACGAAGGAGATCGCCACCACCATGCATGTTTCGACGAAGGCGGTGGAATTTCACAAAGGCAACATCACGCGTCGCCTCGGCATCCGCACGACTGCGGAACTGACCAGGTTCGCCCTCTCACAGGGTCTGACAAAACTGAGCGACCAACACCCCTGAACGCGTTAAGGCGGAAAGCCGGGAACGGTAGGCTGATGTGGCATCGCGATCAGACCGATGGCAATGGCATGTTTGGTGAGCTCGGCTGTGCTGTGGACGCCGAGTTGCTTCATGATTCGAGTCTTGTGAAATTCGACGGTCTTGATCGAGACGTTGAGAGTTGATGCGATTTCCTTCGTCGATTGTCCCTCGGCGATCAACTGCAGCACCTCGCGCTGGCGCCCGCTCAGCATGACATTGGACGGCGTCGAGCCGGCGGGAGTCGGCTCAACCGGATGAAGCGCCTGCTCCACGAGGTTTTCTGCGACGCTCGGGGACACGTATAATCTCCCCTTCAGCACTTCCTTGATCGCAAAGACCAGTTCTTCCGCGACGGACTGCTTCAGCACATACCCGGATACGCCTGCACGAAAGGCTTCCGTGACGAAATACTGTTCACCATGCATGGTGAGGACGAGCAGCTTCACCTCCGGCACTGACTTTTTGATTTGCCGGCACGCATCCAGGCCATTGAGCAACGGAAGGGCAATATCCACTAAGGCAATATCCGGCTTCTCTTTCTCGACGGCTCGAACGAGCGCTCGCCCATCCGCCACCCGGCCGCACAACTGAAAATCGTGCTCCAGGAGTTTCTCAACACCTTCTGCAACGAGAGTATGGTCGTCGGCTATCAGTACTCGTGGTTTCATGAGTGTGCTCCGGGCTAGTGCGGTGGAGGAACTGCTGGAGAATCCTACCACTGTCACAAGGTGATTACGAGAGGGCTCTTCTCACAGTTCCTTCGACCAGAAAAATATGATTCCATGCCCTCCCTTGGTCGGAGGCGCGCCCCCCGGATCCCGGTAGATGCCGAAATTATACGTGTAATTCAGCTCTACCTGGGATTTCCAGGGAGCGCCGGTCACCAATCCGCCCCCCAATGCCGGCATGGAATCCGTGATGCTTTTCACTGCCGTGTTCGACGTGAACACCGGACGTTCAACCAGTCCCCATGTCGCTTCAACATAGGGATACATGAAAAATAGGGCCTCGTAGCGGTATTGGAGGTTGGCAACGGCATACCGGGTAGGAAACAACTCATTGAAGGCCACCCCGTGGATCATAGGAAGCGAGATGGCTTCCCACTCGTAGCCGGTCGGTCGGCCGGGCAGCCGAAAAGCGGAAAATCGATCGAGGTCCTTCCCGATCCCCGCGTGCACACTGGTCAACAGGCGATGCTTGTCGCTCTCAATGAATGGGAGTCCGGTCGCCATCAAGGCATAGGCGCTCGCCTGGATGTAGGTGCGTTCTTTTTTGAAATCAGGCGTGTCGAACGGTGCGCCGCCCCATTGATCCCACTTCGCCCGATGGCCGTGCAAGAGATCGCCGCCCATCGTGAAACCTTCATGGGGCAGTTCCATCAGATTGCGCTTGAGGGCATCGGCGCGTATCCGGAAGTGAATACGCCCCTCATAGGTGTCCTTCGGCACGCCATAATCTGACGAGGTGTGGCCGGTTCCCTTGAACCAGCGATACCCAGCCTCGTAGGTCAGGGAAATATTCACCGCGCTGTCCTGGCGAAACGGATGGACCGGAAGACGGTATCCAAGTCCGGCGCCGGCAAACGCATAGCTCCACTCCAGCTCCGTGCCTCTCTGACGCTGCCCCTGAACATATTCCGACCGGCCCATCGGAAGAATGAAGTTGTCCCAGGTGAACAGCAACGACCAGTTGGGATAGTCCCGCAAGCCGATCGTATAGTCTACGTCATTGACGACGCCGGAAAAGGTGCCCCGAAGGCGTCGATTGTCGTCGTCCCAATTACGCCACACATACAGGGCGCCGAACGGAAGCACTTCCTGTTGGGTCGGTCCGTTTGGAATGGCCTGAATCCCGAAACTAATTGCCGTGACGCTTCTCCGGTCTCGAGGCGGCACATAAATCTCTTCACCAAAGAGCGTCGTGCGAAAAGGCTCCCCGGCTATGGGAGTCGGCTCTTCAGCACGCACCGGTTCCACCTCTCCCCCGACCACCCCGCAGCTCATAACCCAGACCCACATGATACAGAACGTATAGCCCAGGAATCGTCGCCGAACCCTCATGTCCATGGAAAGTATGCGCTCCAGAACGTTAGATGTGTGATGCAGTAACCGATGGTGTCTCCTTATAAGTCAGTCTCGACACCGCGCACTCCTAGTGAAACCCCTAGGAGAACGGAGTGAATCACCGAGTATTTGTGTTTCTGTACTCATTGAGGTGGTTTGAGAGGTGAGATGGCTCCTCAAACCTCCCCCACCACGAAACCAGGCACATCCCCAGTACTCCCCTGCGCACCGGATCTCTATGCTGTAAAAACAATGAAACCCCATCGTCCGACGACATACGCAACGGTCCGGTTTTTCCAGCCCCTCTTCACAACATGGCTGGTGAGAATGGCCATGACCGGTTTCTGCCTTCTCCTCACGGCCAATCTTTTTGCCCAGCCGGTCGAGGTGCTCTACCCCGAAGGCGTCAGTGAAGGCTTTGTGACGTTAACGACGCTCGATGGAAAGAAACTGGCGGATGGAGAACTAAGCCAGGTGACGACAGGCGCCGATCGCCTGGCCAGTCGCCTCACCTTTCGTTTTGCCGACGGATCGCTCTATGACGAAATCGTCACCTTCTCTCAGAAGAAACATTTGACCCTGTTGAGTTACCAATTGACCCAGCGAGGGCCGGCCTTCCCCGAGCCCCTGACGATTTCGCTCAATGGCGAGACGGGACAATATCAAGTCAGGCAGCACGAGAAAGCGGCGGATGAAAAAATGATTTCCGGGCACATTGACCTTCCCCCGGACGTGTACAACGGTATGACCATCACCGTCCTGAAAAATCTTCGCGGCAAAACCGGCACCTCCATTCATATGGTTGTTTTCAATCCCGAACCGAAACTGTACGAAGTTGATTTGCTGCGACTCGAGGAGGAAGACACCAGCAATCGGACGAGGAAGGACACCAAGGCGACTGCAGCGCATTACATACTGAAGCCTCGGCTGGGGTGGTTCCTGGGCGCGCTTGCCGCTCTGGCGGGACGGACTCCGCCTGAGTACCATTTCTGGTTGATCAAGAAAGACGCGCCGGCCTTTGTACGGTTTGAAGGAAGCCTCTATCCACGCGGGCCCAGTTGGCGGATCGAACAGATATCGCCCCGGGTCAAGCAGGCCCGACTTCCAGAACCCTAGGGCACTATCAGGGCAATCGTTGCAGAGATGCGTCGAGCGGAACGAGCGATCTCGAATTTCTTCCAATTGCGACCGCTTCAATCGCCCGGCCGAATTGATTGCTCGTCCCGTTTCCCTTCACCGTGACCGCCTCACCAATATGCAGAGATGTCCGAAGCTCCTGACTGGCATCAGGCGGCAGACGGATCTGCGTGTTGTCGGAAAGCAACATACCTTGAATGACTCTTTGTAGCGGATGATAGAAGAACAAGCGAATGGTCCCGGTCGCGCTCATCTCGGTCACCGAAAGCTGAAACTCCTGCTTCTGCATGGGGAGATCCAAACGCAACGGAACAGTGAACGTTTCGCTACTCGTAAGATTCTTAAGGACATCCGGTTGAACCTGCCGTTCATCTCGTCTGAGGCGGCCGTATACCTGAACATTGTCTCCCGGCTTGAACAGTCGGACCACTTGCTCCGCTGCGCGGGAGGTGATGTACATGTACGTGCCGTCTGAAAGCAGCAACCCCTCCACTTCCCCTCGCGGATCCAGGATAAACCGCTCGACTGTTCCCTCCGCCGCAGCAACTGTTTGAGTCTGACCATCGTGAGCCGGATCGACGGCCATAGCCCTGTGGGCTGTCAAACCTGGCAATGCGCCGCCTAGAAAGACAAGACCGACCACCGTCCCGACAATCATGCGAACGCTGCGAGTCAAGATCCCCTCCTCACCATGACCGCGACCGGCCCTGGACACTCAGCTTCGCTGGCGGCGCTCGGCGGGGCTTTCCACACGACAGAACCCGTAGGCCGAGTCGATCAAGGACACATGTGAAAACGCCTGCGGGAAGTTTCCCACCAGCCGCTTGTTTTTCAGATCATACTCTTCCGACAACAACCCGACATCGTTGCTCAACCCGACCAAGCGATCGTACAACGTCCGAGCCTCGTCCTCGCGTCCCGCGAGGACCAAGTTGTCCACGAGCCAGAATGAACAGGGCAGGAACATCCCTTCATCCCCGGGAAGACCGTCCAACTGCCCCGAGGGTCGATACCGCATGACTAATCCTTCGACCGTCAGATCACGTTCGATGGCATGCAATGTTCCCTGCACGCGTGGATCGGAAGCAGGCAAAAACCCGACGAGCGGAATCATCAACAAACTGCCGTCCAGCGAAGTTCCACCGTAATATTGCACGAACGATCCCCGATTCGCGTCGTACCCCTCCCGGCACACCTGCTCGTGGATCGTCGCCCGCAGCGCACGCCATCGGTCCAGCGGCCCTTCGACATGACATCGCTCAATGGCCTTCACCGCCCGATCGACCGCCACCCACGCCATCACCTTGGAGTGGGTAAAATGCCGGCGCGGACCCCGCACTTCCCAAATGCCCTCGTCGGGATGGTCCCAGACTGATTCGAGAAATTCCATGATGGCATGCTGCACGCGCCAGGAGTCCTCACTCGCAGCCAGCCCCAGTTCCCTCGCCTGGTGCATCGTGTCCATCATTTCGCCGTACACATCCAACTGAAACTGCTGCGAAGCGGCATTGCCGATGCGAACCGGCGTCGACCGCTCATAGCCAGGCAGCCAGGTCAATTCCAATTCGGTCAGGCGCCGTTCCCCGGCAATGCCGTACATGATTTGCAAATCGGAAGGTTTTCCCGCCACCGCTCGCAGCAGCCATTCCCGCCAGGCATTGGCCTCACTGTGATATCCCGCCATCAACAGGGCATAGAGCGTAAACGTGGCATCGCGAATCCAGCAATACCGGTAATCCCAATTACGCACCCCGCCGAGCAGTTCCGGAAGCGAGGTGGTCGGCGCGGCGACAATGCCGCCGGTCGGTGCGTAGGTCAGCGCTTTCAAGGTAATCAACGAACGGATCACCGCATTCCGCCAAGGCCCCTGGTACGTACATCTGCTCGACCACTTTTTCCACCACAGTTCGGTCTCGGATAGCGCCCGTTCGGTAATGAGCGGCTTGGGAGGCGTATCGTGCGACGCGCGCCAGGTCAGCGTAAAAGGAATCTCCTGCCCTTCGGTGACCGTGAAATCGGCGACGGTCGAAAACCCCACCCCTTGCAGGTCGACAGCAGTTTCGAGGTAGACAGCGTCCGGCCCTGCCACCGCCTTGAGCAATCGCCTGTGATGGCTGACCCATGGTACGATCGATCCATAATCGAATCGCAGGGTCATCTCCATCTTCATCCGCACCGTTCCCTTGACTCCGACGACAATGCGGACCAGATTGATGTCGCGATCACGCGGAGGCATAAAATCGAGCACCATGGCCGTACCGGTCGCCGTCACGTACCGGGTCTCCAGCACTAGGGTGTCCCCTCGGTACCGCCTGTGAACGGTTGTGATATCGTCATAGGGCGTGAGGAGCCACCGCCCGTGCTCCGGAGTGCCCAGGAGCGCGGCGAAGCAGGCCGGCGAATCGAAGCGTGGCAGGCAGAGCCAATCCAGCGATCCATCGCGCGAGATCAGTGCCGCTGTGTGTGTATCGCCAATGAGGGCATAGTCTTCTATCTTTGTGGAGCTATGCATGAACAGACCCCGGTGAGGCATCAGATTGAAGCACGCGCAACGACATTTCTAAGACTGTACAAGCAGGCTCGCGGCTAAACAACCCCTATTCATCCAGGAGGGACTATGCGAAAAATTCTGGCAAAAAAAACACAACCCCGCCGAAAAAAACCTTCCACCCAGAACCGGGTGAAACGTCGTGAGATTGAACCGAAGGCGCATATCATCGAAAGAAAATCGCAGAAGACGCCCGTGAAAGCCAAGGCGGCAAGCACAGGATCGACCACCGCGGTCCGGCGAAAATCCCCTGCGAAAAAAGTTCGTTCCACCAACTCCAGCCGACAAGCAAAGTCCGTCGGACGGGCCGTGGGGAAGGTGTTGGGACGAGCGATAGGAACCGTGGAGCGGGCCTTCGCACGTGCCGCAACCATAGCCGAGTTGGGGAAAACGTAGGGCTGCGCGGCACCACACAGTTGATGCTAGGGTGTCGCCTAGTACAGCGCGCATGGGAAGAGCTGTAGCCTGAAGGAACAAGCCCACTCGGACGCCGGATCTGGAGGTCCAAGCATGTTGCTTCACGATCTACTTCTCATCACAACACTTTTGCTCACGCCAGCACCAGCCGGCATCCTCACGGCCGGGCCAGGGTCACCGCCGGCGGAACCGGGGTTGCCTCAGAATCCTCCGATCCAACAGGCTCCCCCTGTCGCACCACCTTCGCGCATTGATCCGGGAATACAAAAATCCCCGGACACCGTGCCGAATCCCAAATCCATTGTGCCGCCGCCGGTCGTAGACCCGAAAATGGCGATCGATCCGGAACGTCCTGGGGCTCCAGGCAATTCCAAGCCGCCCTCGACACCGGAGAAACCGCCGGTGCCGCAGCGCTGATATCGCAGGCAAGTCGGTCACGCTCCATCACTGCCTTCCTGGATTTGCTCAGTGATCTTCGAGATGACGACGTTCCTTCCAATAGATCAAGCGTGCACCGGGCTTAAACGTGAGGTAATACCAGATCCACTCGAACATGACCCGGAAGCGATTTCGAAAGCCGATCAAAAAAAAGATATGGACAAAACACCAGACCAGCCAGGCCGTGACGCCTGACAATGACAAGGGTCCGAACTTTGCCACAGCCTTGGCACGACCAATGGTTGCCAATATGCCGCGATCGCGATACACGAACGCCTCACGCTCACCTGCCGGAATGTCTCTCCCGATAATCTCCGCTACATAGCGGCCCTCTTGCATGGCAACCGCTGCAAGCCCCGGCAGAGCCTTCCCCTCGGAGCCCGAACAGTTCGCCGCATCACCGATCACGAATACCCAGGGATCTCCGTTGAGGCTCAGATCCGGTCGTACGATCACGCGTCCCGCCGAGTCCAACGGCACGTTCAGTGACTTGAGAAGGGGCGACGCCACGTTGCCCGCGGCCCAAATCACATGCGCGCTTCGTATAAACTCAGAACCGGCCAGAACCCCCTGTGAGGTCACTTGCTGCACCCGACGGTTTAAGAGCACCCTCACCCCGAGGCTTTCGAGAGCCCGCTGTGCCCGACGCGACAGCTCCGGAGGAAACGCGTCGAGAATACGCGTTCCCCCTTCGACGAGCAGAATTTGACAGGCCGTGTTCTCGAGCACTTTAAAATCCGGCGCCATGGCCTTTTGCCCGATTTCTGCCAGCGCCCCCGCCAGTTCTACTCCGGTCGGTCCGCCCCCTACGATGACAAATGTGAGCTCTTCACGCGCCTCGGGCGTTCCTTTCAATCGTTCGGCCTTTTCAAACGCCATGAGCATTCGCTCGCGAAGCTCCAAGGCGTCCGGCAAGGTCTTCAGTCCAGGGGCATTCGCTTCCCATTCCCCATGCCCGAAGTAGGAATGGCGAGAGCCGGGTGCGAGAATCAGCGCACCGTAGGAGATCGGTTCACGATCCCGAAGTTCAAGGCGATGATCCGCACGGTTGATCCCACGCACCTCATCCAGCATCACGCGGATATTTCTCTGAGAACGGAGCAGGGCTCGAAGGGGCCATGCGATGTCACCAGGCGACAGCGCCGCCGTGGCGACCTGATACAACAACGGCTGGAAGAGATGGTGGTTCACCCGATCAATGAGGATGATGTCATTCTTCAGCCGGTACAGCGCCCGGGCGGCGGCCAACCCTCCGAACCCGCCGCCTACGATAATCACCGGGTCTCGAGAATCCCGTTGCACGCTTGTCTCTTCCTCCGTTCGGCACTCGGTGACCGCTCCTCGCATTGCCCGCAGCATTCCTGAACGGGCGAAAGGCCGCTACTAGGGAGCCGCCTAGTTTGGCGTCGCCTCCGCCACCACTATGATTGGTCACGCAGAGGGTACGGACAGGGAATCTGGGGTTTGCCGCCTTGAATCAATCACCGCTCGCGCCATTCCTTGCAGGGCATCGGACTATCGAACCTTCATACAATAGTAAAGGAGTTCCAGGCATGAAGATCGCGCAGATCGCACCGTTGTGGGAAAGTGTCCCTCCGGTCCTCTATGGCGGGACAGAACGTGTCGTGTCATGCATCACCGAAGAATTGGTTCGCCTCGGTCACGAAGTCACACTCTTTGCAAGCGGGGATTCCACTACGAAAGCACGCCTCATCCCCATGTGTCCGGAGGCGCTTCGCCCCTCCAAGGTAGCCGTCAATTACGATGCCCCGGTGACCGCCATGCTGGAAAAGGTATTCGGGGCCGCGGAGCAATTCGACATCATCCATTCGCATCTCGAGTTCATCCCCTTTCCGCTGGCCAGACGAAGCCGAACACCGATGCTGACGACGCTGCATGCTCGCCTGGATCTGCCTGAACTGGTGCCGGTCTTCAGAAAATTTGCCGACCTGCCGCTCGTAGCCCTCTCCGACATCCAACGTGAATCACTGCCCTGGGCCAATTGGCAGGCGACCATCCCACCCGGTCTGCCCGAACAACTCTATGCATCACATGCCCATCAAGGACAGTACCTCGCGTTCCTCGGTCGAGTGGCACCGGAAAAGGGATTGGACGTCGCTATTGAGCTGGCCAAACGGGTCGACATGCCCCTGCGCATCGGCGCAAAAATCGATGTCCAGCATGCAGAGTACTATCGCACGGTCATTGAGCCTCTCCTGGACCATCCGCTCATCGAATTTGTAGGTGAAGTCACCGACCTCGAAAAAGATGACCTGTTGGGTCATGCGTACGCTCTGCTTGCGCCCTGTGACTGGCCTGAACCGTTCGGCCTCTCTCTGATTGAATCATTAGCCTGTGGTACGCCGATTGTTGCCTCTCGACGTGGCGCCATTGCCGAAATCATCGATCACGGGGTTACCGGCTTTGTATGCGATACCTTCGACGACATGGCCCAGGCTGTTCGGCATGTCTCCCTCCTGCAACGAACGCACTGCCGACAGGCATTCGAAGCACGCTTTACCGCTGAACGAATGGTGCAGGCCTACATCGGAGTCTATGAACAGATACTTGGAGTCTCAGGAAAAACGCCCGCTGCCTCAGAACACCACAGCACTGGACTGGCTGCCTCAAGCCAGTTGTCACCTCTCTGACAACGCAAGAAGGGCAGGCGCTCTTACGAACGCCTGCCCTTCCCCTTCTCCCCACCAGTGAGAAATTATCGCTTACTGCTAGGATTGCCGCCCTCGAATCCCGGAGCCTTGCCGGAAGGCAACCCACTGGTCCCGCTGGGCCCGCCTCCACCAACCGACTCCTCGCCCATGGAACCCGTGGCATCAGGTCCCTTTTGCCCCGGCACACCGGGATTGCCTGGGGTCGTCGGAGCAGCCCGGACTTCACTCATCTTGTCCTTGTACTCCTGGATATCAGGAGACTTGTCTTTACTGCTGCTCATGGGTAGCGCGTTTTGGATCTCCTCTTTCTTCAGCGTCAGCTGCAACTTGTCGCCCTTCGTTTTGAATTGACTCCACCTGATGGGCATGGCTCGTTTGGATTCATTCGATACGAACACGACATACTCAATGTCGCCGGTCTTCGTATCCTTCATGACCTGTTGGATCTTACCGATCTCTTCACCACTCATGCTGAAGACGGACGCGTTCACATATTTGCTATCCTTGACCTCTTCCAGTTTTCCCTGGCGAACCGGCGTATCGGCATACTCTTCCGGTATGCCCGGTTTCCCTCCGGTCAGGTCGGTCTTTTTGTCGACCGTGGTAGCCTCCTTGGGGGTACTGGTTCCGGCGCCCTTTCCCATAGTGGAATCCGGCGGCGGTGCGCCGGAACTGGTCGACACCTGACTGTAAGCCGGGGCACCTGCCATCAGCGCCAAGGCAATGGTTCCTGCATAAATAGCCATTCGTCGATTCATAGAGTTTCTCCTTTGTCCGATAGATAACTGCGCCTGCTCACCTTCACCGACCACCCTCGTCTCACCAGTACGGTTTGTACCCGTAGTAGGTATGCAACCGCTCCGCCCAGGCGGAATCCGCCATATCAGGCCACCGATCTTTGTCGAAGCCCTCAGCTTGCTCCAGTCGTTCGCGAGGCACGTTGAGGATGAAAAAATCTCCACCGGCGGAGATGGTCAATGCGCCCCAGGGCAGGGCAAACAGTTTGTCCCCCAGGCCGAGAAATCCTCCGAAGGAGAGTACCGCATAGGCAATGCGCCCCTTCTCAAGATCGATCATGAGCGAATGGATTTCGCCGAGATCCTCACCGGCGGCGTTTTGAACCGCCGTCCCTTCAATCGTCGATGCCGTCAACAACCGCCGACCAATATGTATTGCCATCTTCAGCCTCCTATGGTGATGAACGATCTACCCGTGGGTAGTCATGCACTTTTCTTCGCCTTTTTCGTTCTTGCTCCGGATCTTCCGGCACGTGCTCCCTTGGATGAAAACTGCCGCTTCGCCTCACTGGCCTTGTCGGCGAGAAAGGTCCAGTCGAGATCAGACTCCTCGACCTGGGGAAACATTTCCCCTTCTTCTTCTTTGATATGGTGCCGCACATTTTCTGCCAGCACCGTAAATTTGGCGTCGTATCGCTCGTCATTCGGTTTTAGCTTCTTCAGTTCCGCAATCAGCAAATGCACCACATGGTGCTCTTCCAGCGCTTCCCGCATGAGCTGCTCTTCGTCCAGCGCAGGCAAAAATGCGGGATAGAGCACCTTCTCTTCTACGTAGGAATGTTGCTGTAAGGCGTGAATCGCTTCTTCAACGATACGCTGCTTCTCCTCGCTCTCGGTGGCCGCTTCAAACTCGTCAAAGAGTTGCTTGACCTTGTGGTGGTCTTCACGAAGCGGATCTAACACTTGAGCGGCCTGCGCCTCCATGGTCCCGGATTGAGTCATAAATCCTCCTTCAGCGGATGAGCGATGACAGTGGTGAAAGATGCAACCCTGTTCTTTAGTGATACTGCTCGAATGGAAGAGGGGCAGCTAGGAAGTACCCTAGAATTGCGCAAGGTCTCGAGAGGAACGGTGAAGGCGAACCAGAGAGTATGTACGCAGGTAGGGATAATTAAGCACAACGTTCGAGTATGGCCACGGGACAATCACGTAGGATGCGGCCGATCGGCAGCATCTGATGTCCTGCCTCCGTCACAGTTTCAAGACGTTCCCCGGTAAAGAGATTGAGATAGGCAGAGCCTGCCTTCCAGGAGGGAACTGAAATACGTGTGTCCTGCCACATCTCTTCCGGCTGAAGCTGGGTGCCGGAACCTTGAACAAGGTCCGCAATGAGTCGCGGCACGACGGTGACGATGGCCTGCTCTTGATGCAACCGTGCAAACGCACAAATCTTTTCTGGGTGAAGCCCATCACATTCGAGCGGCACATAGTCTCCGTTCAGATAGAGAGATGAATGTTCACGCCGGTGGCGCAGGCCTTCTTGAAGCACATACATCTTGATCCGGCCGTCTTCCCAGGACTGCACCAACCGGCGGACGAATGCTGTTCGACTCCAGACATCCCGACCACTGCGTTGGCATTCGGCTAATAGGCTGGCACGCAGGTCGAAATCAACCGGGTTTCGATTGTCGGGGTCTACCAGATTGAACTCCCACAACTCCGTTCCCTGATAGCAATCGGTGATTCCCGGGACCGTGATCTTCAATGTCAACTGGGCCAAGGAATTGCTGAACCCGCACCGTGCCACGAACGCATGAAACGGAAGGAATTCTTCAAGGAACTGGTTGGGAGCGGACCGGTTGAGGATTGCTTTGACGAATTGGTTCACCGCATCTTCATACGTCTCATGGGGGTTCATCCAACTCGTATGTACCTTGGCCTCACGAATCGCCTTGACCATGTAACTCTGAATGCGCTCGGTGAATGCGACATACTGAGCATTGTCCATCGAAGCAGGCGGCCAGGCTCCGACCAATGTCTGATAGAGCAAATATTCTTCATTCCGGTCCGGTACGGCTGTCGCATCGATCGTCGTCCGATACCGTTTATTGAACCGGGTCCAGCGCATAATTGCGCTCCGCCAACGGTCAGGAACCTCCGACAACACACTGATCCTTGCCCGCACATCCTCCCCGCGCTTGGTGTCGTGAGTGGAGGTCGTCGAGAGGGAATGCGGCCACTGAGCACGCCGCTCGCGAATGGCCTGATGAAAGGCCTCGACCGATACACCATACTGAGCAGGCTCCCCTCCGACCTCATTCAGGGAGGTCAAGCGGTTATAGATGTAGAATGCCGTGTCCTCAATGCCTTTTGCCGTCACCGGACTGGTGGTTTGTTGGAACTTGGTGACGAATCGTACCTGTTCCATTGGCGTCAGCTTGATACGATCGTCCAGGCGCCGCAAAAGAAGCTCCCGGACAAAATCGAATACATGGCTGCTCGAGGTGGGATTTCGCCGTTTCGCCCGTGCCACGGCGATACCGATATAGGTCTTGTCCCGATCCAATAGTTCTTTTTGATCGGGCGTCACATATGAACGGTAGACAGGGAAACAGGCAATGATTTCACTGATGGCATGGGTCAGACTATTCAGCGTGAAATCGCGATATCGCCGGTCTTTTTCTGAGAGGACGTTCAGCTGATGGCCCAGTACATTCAGCTCGCTGGACATCGACGCCCGCATGATCAACTTCTTCGCATGGTAGACCAACTCGTCGTAGTCGATCCGCTGCCCCACGAAACGTGTATACAGAGCGTCCATGGCCGTTTCCTTCCCTGAATGGACGAACAGGCCGTTGACCAGATTTAGAAAATCATACCCCGTCGTTCCAGAAACCGGCCACGTGGAGGGAAGTGCCTCCCCTTTTCCAAGAATTTTTTCGACGACGACGAACAAGGATGCCCGCTCACCGGCTACATCCGGTGGAAGTTCCCTGGCCGCCCACTCCTGCAATTGAACGAGGTAATGTTCCGGATCGTACAGACCATCTACATGATCGATGCGCAACCCGGTGGCCTCACCACTTTTGAGGAGTGTGAAAATCAGCCGGTGGAATTCATGGAAAACACGGGCTTCCTCTGTTCGGATTGCGGCCAATTCGTTGATATCGAAAAATCGCCGGTAGTTGATTTCCTCTGATGCGACCCGCCAAAAGGCCAAGCGGTAACTTTGTTCATCGAGCAGGGCATCCAGTCGGTCAAAGCTGCTCGAATCTCCCGTGGTGCCGTTGTACGTCTCTACGTTTGCAGAGAGATGCGCCCGAATCGGATCGCTCGCGTCCAGCAGGGCCGACAGCCGGCGTCGCACGATGTGCTCTTCTCGATACCGTTCCGCGATTCGCGCAGGATCGCGCTCCCTGCGGGAGGGAAGATTCCGCAATGCTGTCAGGATGCTCAGAAGCTCCTGAAGCTGTTCATCGGCCTCGCCCATTCGAGCGATCAGGTCGTCCAGCCTGAAGGACAGGATGCCTGTCCAGGATTGCGGAGCAACGGGAAAGGTGTGCTGAAAATAGGTGACGACAAATCCGCCGTCTGCATATGCCAGACGGATATCCCGATTCTCCAGCACCGCGCCGTACTGGTCGCCAAGAACAGGGAGCAACACTTTGTCTTCCAGCTCTCGCTTCAACGGTGACCAGTCGATGTCGAATGCCGTCGCATAGCGGGAACCGGGCCCATGCTCGAGAACATCCCACCACCAATGGTTGTCCATAGATCGGATACCCATGTGGTTCGGCACCACATCCAAGAGCAGTCCCATGTCACAGTTCTTGAGAGCGGCAGTGAAAGCCTGAAACTCTTCCAGCGTCCCCAGTTCAGGATTCAAGCTGTTTGGATCCACCAGGTCATATCCGTGCATGCTCCCCGGCACGGCTTTCAGAAGAGACGAAGCATAACAGTCCGTGATACCGAGGGCGTGGAGATAAGGCACGACTCGGCTGGCGTCACGAAACGTAAACGTATGATTGAACTGAAGCCGATACGTGGCACTGGGGATGCGAGGCATGATTCTCACAATCGGATAGAACGCGCCTAGTAGGATGAGAGTCGGCGGTCCTGTTCCTCTTTTGACATCGAGGGCTTTGGCAGCACGGTCACGCCCGCCCCCGCCCAGTCTGTCGTTCCGCTCATCACCGTTTCACGGCCTCCTAGCTCAACACCAGCCTGCACCGTATTGTGCCGGTCGATGACGACACGTTGCAGCTTCGCGCCGGCGCCGATATGCGTATGATCGAAAATGACGGAGTCTTCAATATAGGCGCCGCTGTCGATCCGCACATCTCGACCGATGATGGAGCGCCGAATGTCCGCTTCGACGACACGGCTGCCTTCGCCGATCAGCGCATGGTCGAGATAACAATTCACCAGACTCGCCGACGGGCCACTGGAAGGCTCCGTGCGGATAGGCCAGTCACGATTGCGCAAATCACAGGGCGGGGTGTCTCCCAGCAGGTCCATATTGGCTTGCCAATAGGCGTCGATCGTGCCGACATCGCGCCAATAGGCGGATTCTTCGTAATAGGCCACCCCCGGCACCTCATTATCGAGAAAGTTGTACGCGATTACCCGGTCAGTCTTGATCCGGCGCGGCAGGATATCCCGCCCGAAATCATGCGATCCTCTGTTCTTCGCGTCTTCTTCCAACGCCTGAATCAGGACATCTGTGCTGAACAGGTAATTGCCCATGGACGAGAGGGCCCGTGCTGGATCTCCCGGCATTGGCCTCGGGACCGCCGGCTTCTCCTCGAAGCCCACCACCCGACTGGTCCGGTCGATTTCGACGATCCCAAACCCCTGTGCGGAGGCCAGAGGAACCGGCAGGGTCGCCACTGAGACATCGGCTTCCCGTTCCAGATGACATTGGAGCATCTGCCGAATATCCATTCGATAGATATGGTCCGCGCCAAAGACGGCAACAATATCGGGAGCGAAATCGCGGATCAGGTTGATATTCTGATACACCGCATCCGCCGTCCCTTCGTACCATCCTCCGCCTGAATTCATTTGAGGAGGAACTACGGTGACAAACTGACGATCGCCATCCCCGATTCGCCAGGCCTTGCGTAAGTGCTCGATCAAAGACTGCGACCGGTATTGCACCATGACATGCATTCCCTGGATGCCGGAGTTGTAGAAATTGCTGAGAACAAAATCGATGATGCGATAGGTACCACCGAAGGGAACCGCCGGTTTGCTGCGCGCCTCGGTCAGCGGCATCAGGCGAGTCCCTTTCCCTCCAGCCAGAATCATGGCCAGAACGCGGGGCTGATTGACCCGAGCATATCGTTCCATATGGTCTCTCCTTACGCACACACAGATTCACTCCTTAAAACTGTACCCGCGCCCAGCCTGATTCTCCCACTAGGCAGACCCCTGGAATGAGCGTCTTGGCATTCAGGCAGAGACAAACCAGGGTGTCTCCTAGTGCTGCGCCAGGCCATAGGTTCCTAGGATGTACGTATTACCAAACACCACGTTGAGGGGGGGCTACCATGCACTGTCATCGATGCGAGAACCTAATGTTTCCAGTCACACTCTACGACTGGGGAGGTGGTCTGGTGAGTCAGGATGTGGCCGCGTGGCGATGCTTCGCCTGTGGAGAAATTGTGGATCAGCTTATTGCTGAAAATCGTAATCGTGGAGGTGAAGATACCGATGAATGGCGGCGAGGAGGCGCGCGACGGCGTGTCAATGCTATTGGAATGGTGCGTTAACTGTTCGGTGTACCCGGGGGTGCCGGGAGAGTTGGTTTTCCACCCCAGTCTTTTCAGACTACGGCATAAGACCGATTCATTCTGGCACAGGCATCTCACGGCCCAGTCGGAGTCGGATCGTACCCTTCGAACGGATGACGCCCCATAGCCAGCACCACGGCAACGAGTGCCAACACCAGCAGGAGATAAAAGCCAAAACGAAACGCTTCGATAAAGGGTGTACTGAAGGTGCCGAACGCATACAGCCCGGTAAGTATCATGCCGATCAACACGGTTGCGACAAGCAGGCTCGTCATTGTGTCACCTCCACCTGTATGGGTGCCTTCTTCTCGTCAGGTTCCTTCATAGGCGGTATCTCGGCCGGTGGCTCTTCTTGCGGCGGAACATCAGCCGGCGGCTCCTTTCGCTGCGGCAGCCGGGGCCCCGGTTCCCTGAGCGGCGGAACGGAACCTCCAGACTGTCCAGTGGACTGATTCATACGCCTACGTGCCGCCTCCTAGCCTTACTGTCCACGATGAGAATGAGGGTTGTGCCATTGCCATGGGTGATGGACCGATGGAACGCTACAACTGTAGCGTATCTCGTGGCCGCATCGATCGTAACCTGGATGAAACCCTGGTGCGTCATCCCGGTGGCTGGAATCTCAACGAAGAGCAGTCAAAACTGAGGAGCACTGCCTGCCACCGATAGAGGCAAAAATCATCAACCTGGTCATGACCCTCTGGGTTTCATGCGATCAGGCATTTCAACAAGCCTAACCGATTCCACAAGCGCCCATCCCGGGACCTTTTCCGAAAACCCCTCCCCCATCACCGATTCCCGCGCCAAAGCCGATCCCACCTGCTTTACCGCAATAGATTGCGTGGGCTCTCAGGGCACGGCCCCCCCACTATGGGCCGCTCCAGGAGCCTGGCTCGCCTCATCTGTGGCCGTTCTACCCACTGCAGGGCTTTAAGCCCTCACTCAGTACAGATGTCTCTGGTCGTGATGAGGAAGAGCTCCACCATCATCGCTGGCAGATTCTCCGAAAGAAACCGGGGGTTCCCCTCGGGTCGGTTTGAGAGCCAGCTGTGTATGGTGAAGGTGAACGCAGGTCACGCCTAATCATTCCACGAACGGAGACGTTATGAGGAAATGGCTGGCATCCATTGTCGTGACGCTTGCCGCATGTGCAGGGTTAGCAATTTCATCCGAAGCCTTGGATTTTACCGCAGATCGCATCACTCATACGGATCACGGCTTTCACCACGCGCGGATCTTCTACCACGATGGCATGTGGCGGCTGGAACACAATGAACGAGGTCCCGTGAGTGTCACTATCGTCCGGGCAGATCGGAATCAAGTCTGGCACCTATTGCCTGCGACGCGCCATTACAAGACATTGTCGTATCACCGCGATGATGCCCTTCATCTGTCAACCACACTGGATCATGAAACGTCGCGAGAAATGATCGGCACACAGAGTTTGGATGGGCATCCGACTATTTTGTATGAAGTGCGCACCGTTGCGGCGGGGGGGCGACGCGAAACTTTTTATCAATGGGTCGCGATCGACATTAACTTCCCACTCAAGCTGGCCAAAAAAAACGGCGACTGGATGGTGGAGTATCGGCACGTGAAGCTTGGGCCGGTTGCAGAATCATTTTTTCAGCTTCCGCACCGTTATGTTCCGATGGAGGGAGATCAATAATTTCACCTCCGACGGTCTCCTACTTCCCTTGGAACCACCACCGCCAGGCAATCGCTATACCCTAGGACTAGCGACTCAGGCTTTCTTTTAGGCCTCTCAGGTTGAGGACCTTCGAAGACTCGGGAACCGGTCAGACCACCGGAGGAAGTGGCACCTTGCTATGTCTTTCTGGCCTCTCTCAGGACTCCTCATAAATGACGGGGCAGGTCCTGCATTCAAACGGCGGGACCGTGGCAAATAGATGACCTACCAGCTTTCCGGCACTTCTAGGGTAACCACCAGCTACGCTGCGGCGCGCATTCGGTCATGATGCCAAACAGAGAATGAATGATGTAGCTCCTCCCCATTTTACGAAAGTTTCTATTCTGCGCTATGCCTAAACAGAACTCATCTCGAGATCGAAACAAGGTGCGGTCTGCGCGCGACACCACTCCTTCCAGCCAATCGGCGGAAATGCCGCATCCGCATCATGAACCAATTAAAACGCTGGTGGTCGACATCGGCGGCACAGGTATCAAAGCCCTGGTCGTGAATGAAGTCGGAGAGGCGATAGGAGAACGCGTGAGGCTGCCGACGCCGAAACGAAAAACTCCTCCGAGCGTACTCAAGACCATTCGTCGTCTTGCAAGACTCGCCGGTCGATTCCATCGCGTCAGCGTCGGCTTCCCGGGGACGATTCGAAACGGAGTGATCCTTGATGCAGCAAACCTCGCCCCTGCATGGAAACACTTCAATCTCATCGCCGCCCTCGGCAAGGTTCTACGAAAAAAACCCGTTCGAGCAGCCAACGACGCCGATGTCCAAGGGTATGGCGCGATCTCGGGAAAGGGTGTGGAGCTGGTTCTCACATTGGGAACCGGGGTCGGATCATCCTTATTCGTGGATGGCCGTCTCGTGCCGAATTTGGAAGTTGGAAAAAATCGTCTGCGGGGCTCCGAGTTCGAACGCCTCGGAAAAAAAATATGGAACAATCGACTGGTGAAGGTCGTCGCCAAACTCGACAGAATGTTTCACTACGATCGGCTCTATATCGGCGGGGGTAATGCCGTCCAAGTGGATATCGGACAGCTTCCCGGCAATGTGACCATCGTGTCGAACCTAAACGGCCTTCTTGGCGGCATTGCCTTATGGCACGAAGCGGGACATTTTGCTGCAAGCAGACAGGATCTCGCGAATAACGGCGCGAAGCACGCTTCTCCGCAAAAGCCAGCGGGGAAACGCTCCGCACACCGAATGCGATGAACACACAGGTCACCAGTCAGCGGAAAAGAGACACAATGTCCCGGCTCAGACAATCGGCCATACCCTTTCTGGGAATGGGGTATTGCAGCACGTTAATCCTTAAACGACGCTGCCAGAACGGTCAATGAAACGGTTCGCAGCCGCATCGGTGATCAGGTTGTGCTTTCGCATTTGCACCGGGGTTTGCTGACATAACGACGGCATCCCATTTATTTGTCTTTTCACAAGAACGATTTGGAGGGTCACATGGCACACATGCGCGGAGGGCTCAGAACCCCGCCTGAGCGGAGAAACGAACGAGTACACGATACATGCAATGCTTCCGGGAATGAAGCACGGCAGCACGGGCATGACGAAAAGACGCATACGAACGTCGGAGAAAAGGAGCGCCTTGTATCAGGCCTCATTGGGGGTGGATTGCTTCTGTACAGCCTCCGGCCTCCCTTTTCCGGCCTCAGCGCCCTGAAGGCAGTGCTTGGCCTTGCGCTGGTGCAGCGATCTGTTACGGGGCACTGTACGGCCTATGACCTGCTGGGAATGAATACGCACGATCAGACCGATACGTCTTCGATAGGACGCTCCAAGGTACAGAGCGATCGGGCCGTGAAGATTGAACAGTCTATTACCATCCAGCGTTCTGCGAAGGACCTCTATGCATTCTGGAGACAACTCGACAATCTTCCCACGATCATGACTCAGGTCCGCAGTGTGGAACTACGCGATGATCGACAGTCGCACTGGATCATCAACACGTTGCCGGGCGCCCCCACCGTGGAATGGGATGCGGAAATAATCAATGAGATCGAGAATGAACGCATCGGGTGGAAAACTCTCGACGGCGCCTTGGTCGAACACGCGGGATCGGTACGGTTCAAACCGCTGAATGGGGGACGCCAAACCGAGGTCACGGTCACCTTGCAATATGATCCTCCGGCCGGCGCCATCGGTGCCGCGATCGCAGATTTACTGGGTCAGGAACCAGGCCAGAAAATCGCCCGCGATCTCGTACGCTTCAAAGAGGCGATGGAGTCGCACACCACTGCCTCACGATGAGCGGTGATGAATTTCCTGATCTATGGCGACCCTCAGTTGCATCTTCGGGTCTGCCGAGGGGAAGGGGGAAACATGAAACTAATGCGGAGATTGATGATCGCAGTGTTCGTGATCGGAACCGGGCTGGCTACGGAATTTCCGAGCGGTGCCGCTCAAGGGACAGTTACAGAGACCGCTCCCAAAGTGGGAGCTGACACCTCGAGCACATCTGCCGGAACCGGATCGAAGAATGGTCAGGGCAAAAAGAAACGACGGTCATCGGGAAAGGGGATCGTGGAGGAGACGACGCCGAATCGGTCTCAACCAAAGGCCCCGGATTCTCGTGAGTCGACTCCAGGCACGACCTTAAAATTCGGGTCTGGCGGGGGCGGCGTCTCCGGCGCCACGGGTAAGTAGACCCCGGAGGAGAGAAGAAAGCTCGCATCCATTTTTTAGGAGGCATACCATGTCAAAGCAGAACAGACACTTGCACTTGTTGGGGACCATGCTCGGAATCGGAATTCTCAGCGCCACATCTGCCTATGCAGAACAGCCGCGTGAGCCAAGAGAGGGAGCACCTCAAGGACAACAGGATGGGCGTGTCCACAACACGGACGTCACAGGCGGGTTCTATGAAGATCGCTACAAACTCGACGATTGGTACTACGATTATTATGACAGTCCAGGATTTTCCCGTGCCGATTCCGGCACCGTGATTCAAACGTCGAATGAACATACTGCCTACCTGGGGGATGCCGCGCACCCATCCTTCCGACACCAGAGGCCTACTCGAAGCGACCAGAGCGCAGCCTCGGCGCAATATGCCGGCGATCCTTGGTTTTATGCACAACGCGACCCACTGTATGGCATTCCAGAAGCGGGACCGGATCAGTCCGGCGGGAATGTCATCAAAGGCACGGTCAAGGCTGCCAAACAAGTCCGCAACCGCACGACCGGTGATCAAAACACCGTGGTGCTTCTCACAACTCCGGATCGCCGACAAGTTACAGCCGACCTTGGGTCTTCACGACGCACGATGGATTTGGCGCTGACCCAAGGCGACCCGATTGCCGTGGCCGGCTCATGGGAGGATGTGGGCCCCTATTCCGTCCTCATGGCACAACAGATCAGAACGGAGGCCAAACGCGTCTCATTGAACCGCCACATCGGGCCGACCGCGGTTGACAGGACCGTAGAGGGACGCATTCAACACTTTCGCGACATTCGCTTGAATCGCACTGGTGAGCTCCATCGTGCAGCCGCAGTCCAGACTCAGGATGGGCGAATGGCCCTGGTGGACCTGGGCCCTGACAACCAAGACCGGACTCCGTTAAGAGCGGCGGCCGGGGATCGCATGGTGGCGCAGGGGCCGGTGGTTCAGGTAGGCAACTACCCCGTCCTGTGGGCCAAGAGCGTGGCCATTAATGACGGCACGCCAGTTGAGGTGACACGCACGGCCGGGTCGTCCGAGTTTAAACCGGGGACCGGCAGCAGAACGGAAAACTGTCTCGGTGGCGGGTGCGATAGCCAGCCTTTGAACCAGGGACAACCAGGCCACCAGAATAGCAACGCTGTGGATGGCACGACGCGCTGACGCTCTAAGGCCACCAATGAGTGCGTCAGGAGGGAGGACCGGCCGACCGACCGGAACCTCCTTCCGGACACGCTTTCCTCGTCAAAAAAAGGAGGGTGTCAATGAAAGCGCTTGTCTACAATGGTCCACGCGATGTGCGGATCATGCACGTTCCTGATGCCACAATCGAGGAATCCACTGACGTGCTGGTGCAAATCACCACGACGAATATCTGCGGCTCGGACCTCCATATGTATGAAGGACGCACAAATGTCGAGCAGGGAAAAGTCTTGGGCCATGAAAACCTCGGACGCGTCATCGAAGTAGGGCCTGCCGTGAGGCGCGTGAAGGTCGGCGACATGGTGTGCTTGCCGTTCAATATCAGCTGCGGGTTCTGCAACAATTGTGAACGAGGCTACACCGGATTTTGCCTGACACTGAACCCGGGAGTCGCTGGGGCAGCATACGGTTATGCAGGCATGGGTCCGTTTCAGGGTGGGCAGGCTGAATACCTGCGTGTGCCTTACGGAGATTTCAATTGCTTGGTCTTGCCGGAGGATGCGCCGGAACGAGAAGCCGACTATGTGATGCTAGCCGATATTTTTCCGACGGGCTATGAGTCTACCGAACTGGCCGGTGTACAGCCTGGAGAAACAGTCGTCGTATACGGAGCGGGACCCGTCGGATTGATGGCGGCCTATTCTGCATACATTAAGGGGGCATCCAAGGTCATGGTGGTCGACCGCCTCCCCGACCGGCTCGGTCTGGCCGAAGCCATCGGGGCGATTCCCATTGATGACTCAAAAGGCTCACCGGTGGAACAAATACTAGAATTAACAGACGGCCAGGGCGCCCACAGGGGGTGTGAATGCGTCGGTTATCAAGCGCACGATCCCGAAGGTCATGAACAACCCAACCTCACGATGAACAATCTGGTGAGATCGGTTCGGCCGACGGGGGGAATTGGTGTGATCGGCGTCTTCGTCCCGGAGGACCCTCAAGCAGCGGATCGGCTGGAACGCAAGGGGCAGATCGCTTTCGATCTCGGATTGTTCTTCTCCAAGGGATTGCGGATGGGATCGGGCCAGGCTAACGTAAAAAAATACAACCGGTATCTCTGCAATTTGATTCATGAAGGAAAGGCCAAGCCGTCCTTCCTCGTGTCCCATCAATTGGCCTTAGACGAAGCGCCGGAGGCTTATCAACAATTTGATTCGCGCCAACGTGGGTGGACCAAGGTTCTTCTACGACCAGCCGCGTAACCGTTATGCCAAACCGGGATAGACGAGGAGGAGAATGGCCCTAATAGGCTGTCATCCTGTCGCTGGTTTCTTAACGATATGCTTCACAATGAGGCGAGGGGCTGACGACAACTCGATAGGCATCGGAATGGTAAAACTGAGGCAGGGTGAACGAAATATCTCCATCATGGACAGCCAGTGAATGGTTAAGGGTCAACACGGTGTTGGCGAGAGGGCCGGACCCGACATCCGGAATCTGCTCGGCACAAACATGCAAAGCAACGTCCGTTCCCCCGGTCAACCGTCGCCCCGCATGTTTGAGGATAACACGCGTGTCCTCTGTTGAATAATCCTCATACTTGCCCAACAATAATCGCAGTGTGCCTGACGCCTGGTCGACTGCCGCAAGGGCGTGGAGTTTCGGATTGTCCGTCATCGAATAGGCTCGAAGCCCTTGCATCTCCGCATACGCCTTGTAGATATGCCACCCCGGCCGCTTCGACTGCCGATCGACATACAGCAAACCATCCAGCGTGGGATTGTCGCAGGTGTTCTCCACCTTGTCGCGGCTGGTGTCCTGCGGGTCCGGCCAACAGGAACGCATCGCGCTGAGAATGTCGGCCCGCTCATAGGCCGCAATGACGCCCACGGTATATCCAGCGATGGTCCAGCTCTCCTGTCCCAGAATCTCATTGACCGAAATCGGCCTGGCGAGGCCTCGCCCTTTGAGATAATTCCGCAAGTCCTCCACGACCCCCGGCGCGTTCGATGGATCGTCATATTCATGATAGGCGACGATGTCAGGAAACACGTCGTGCGCGTGGCTCCATTCCAGGAAAGGCTTGAGAAGCCGGTACCGGCTCACACTTGGCCCGACGATCTGTGCACCGGGAATTCGCTCCTTGATGCGCCGATAGGCCAGCCGCCAGCCTTCCTTCAACCGTTCGTTCTCATTGATCGCGAGCGCGGCTAGATCCGGTTCGTTATAGATATCCCACAAAACGGAGAGTCGACGTTCGATCACCTCGTCAATGATCCGGTCGACATGGGCGAGCCATGGCCCATAGTTCCCCTCCTCTCCGATCTGATTGATATCAAAAATCTGCAGGGACAGGTCCTGAAAGACCAATCCTAGGGTGAGTTGAAACTCTGTTACCCCTGCTTGTTTAAGCCGATCGTAATTCTTGAAGACATACCCGGCGTTGCCTCGAAAGCTGGTCGGCTTCAAGGGGAGAATCAATTCCATTCCAGGCTCAGTGGGTTCGATGCTGACCAGATACCCGTTAGCCCGATGGTTCATCGGCCCCTGCTCAACAGTAAGATCAACCACGATCGTGCCGGCATGAGCTGCCAGCGCGGTGACCACATGGAGCAGACCGATCAGAGCGCTGATGATTCGAGCATGTCGAAGTGACTGACGCCGGCTCATGCCCCCCTCACGAAGCAATGGCTGAAAGAAAATGTGGTTGTACTGTGAGTGGCACGCGACGGTCAAGCCGAGAAAGACAGGATCATGCGGCGGCGCAGAGCTCGCGCCAGCGGGGAACTGCGGAGAGAAGGTTTTCGCGAGTGAGGTAGTCTTGATCAAGGCCGACCAACTCACCTGTGCCGGCACTGGTCCGCATCTGAGTTTCGGCCATGGCATTCCCCACATGAACGGCGGTCACGGCACGAAAACCGGAGCCCTGGTAATCACCGGGATGTTGATGAAACGCCACCGCCTCCACAATCCCGTCGCCGAGCCCCCAGATACCGAGCAGATAGGCGCCCACGTGGGCATGGTCCGCCCCGAAGATTTCCCGTTCAGCAGCCCAATCCGGCACGTCTTTCGATCGCACCAGTTCGAGAACCTGCGCGTACTCATCAGGCTTGTTCGCCACCAGCACCAACACCCCGACGTCATGCAGCAGCGCGGCTGTATATGTTTCGTCCATTACCTGCTGGCTAGCGCCGGCGTCCTTGGCGATCCGACGCGCGCACGTTCCGGTCAGCATCGCATGCCGCCACAACTCCTCCAACGAAAAGGAAGGCAACCGGGTCTGATCGAATTGCGCAAACACCTGGCTGGAGAGCACCAATGATTTGATCGTATCAAACCCCAGAAGCGCCACGGCCTGCTCCGGATCGGACACATGGGTACGGAGACCGAAAAATGCGGAGTTCACTAGCTGGAGGATTTTGGTGACCATCCCCAGGTCTTTGGCCACGATGCGGGAGGCTTTTTTCAGTGAGGCCTGCGGGGCCTGCATCTCCTGCATTAAATCTTGATAGATCGAGGGCAGACTTGGGAGCGCCTTGATTTCGCTGACCAACGTCCGGAGTGCCGGATTGGCCAGCACTGCCCGCAATGCTTCAGCCTGCGCGATGGTTGCCTTCAGAGTCTCCAGGTCCACAGGCTTCTGCAGAAACCGATGGGCGACTGAGGCGGATCGCAGATAGTTGACGGGACTCTGATCGCCCGACAAAATCAATCGGATCGTTTGCGGAGCGACTTTGCGCACTTCGGTGAGAAATTGAGCGCCGTCCATCCCCGGCATCGTCATGTCTGACACGACGACGTCGCAGGGGTTCTCACGGATAGCGGCCAACGCGGCCGTGGCGGAAGGGAAGAACTGCATTTCCCACTCGGATTGCATGGGAGCGAACGCGCGCCGAAGGTGCTGCAAAATCTCCGGCGCGTCATCTACAAACACCACTCGTCGCATAGGCCACTCCCCCGACAGGATTTGTCTCTTCTCCTCATCGGTCGGGAGGTGCGTAACCTTGAGTCGAATCTGGAAACGCGCAGGGGTCGCTTGAGATAGGTGGGAAGAAACCCGCGGGCTAATTGCGGTCTAAATCCCAACTGACGATATCGGCATTCTTGCCTTCGCCGCCCGGAGTGCCGTCGGCGCCGAACGAGATAATCTCGAACTCTGCTCCCTGCGCGGAGGGATTCGTATATTTGTATGGGAAACCCCATGGATCAGCCGGAACTTTAGGGAGATATCCACCGGCCTTCCAATGGGGGGCGGCAGGACCTGATGAGGGTCGCTCGACAAGCGCCTTCAACCCTTGTTCGGTTGAGGGAAGGTTACCGTTATCGAGTTTGTAGAGCTGGAGCGCACTCTCAATGTTGGAGATTTGCGCCTTGGCGGCGGCCCGTTTGGCATCTTCGGTGCGACCCATTACGCGGGGAATCAGGAGGGTGGCCAGGATCGCCAGGATCACCACAACAATCATCACCTCGATGAACGAAAATCCCCCGCTGCATCTCAGTTTGCCGACGTGAGGAGGGCACTGATTGGCAGCCGTTCGCCTGCAGCCATTCTCCGGCCCATTCAGACTGTCGCAGAATCCCATAGACACCGTGCTCCTTCTCTCAACCAATCTCGGTCAACCCGCGAACCGCACAATCAGACTGACGGGGAATTGTAACAGGAACTGCGAGGAGACTGTAGTCGAAATCCCGTAGAGTAACCTCGCTCCATGGCCATGCACACCCGGTTGAAGCCGGCATTGTCACAGAGGCCACCCCTCTTAGAGTCTGGAAATCTGATACAGCATGATCCCCGGCTTGAGTTGCGCACGAGGCAGCACACTCTGATGCATGCGGAAGGTGGGCAGCGAGGCGACCGGCGTAATGGCCTGCATCCGTACACCAGCGGTCCGACAACCATCTGCGATCGATGGCGGGCCGACAATGAAGGCTACCCCACCGGGCGACAATTCTTCGGCCAGTTGCTGCATCCGCTTGATGACTGCGTCCGGCTTCTCATAGAGATTGAATGGTGTCCATTCGTAGGCAAGGTCGTAGGACTGGCGACTGCCCTCGCCTCCGGCATCTGTCCGAGGTCTCATGCGTACATGGGAGAGCCAGTCCAATCGCTGCGCGCGAGCCAACTGGTTCCACAACATCTGCGCCTGCCGCTGCGCAAACGCCGGATAGTCGTACAGAATGGTGTAGGCACGCGGGCGGTCGCTGCCGATACAGGCAGTGATCGCAGCATCGAATCCAGAAATCAGCAGATGCCCCACTTGCGCCACTCGGTTAGCGAGGACTCGGTCCTGCTCGAGGAGATCTTGCAGATAGTCGGCGACGAATGGCTGTGTCGCCAATTCCCCGATTTCCCGCTCATCGTCGGGATAAAGCAGGACAGCATTGAACGCTTCTTCCGGACTGACCCGCGGCACGGCGTCTCCGAATACCGACGTCCAATCGGCGACGCGCTGGGCGGCACCGGGCGTGGTAGGCGCCGTAACCTGTCCCCAATGGGTAGGCAACGGAATGGCCTGAGCGATTCCCCGATCGCTCAACAGGAGCCGGCCCTGGTCGATCACCAGTCCACGCTCGCATGGCGCCGCTCCTCGCTGATCAAACGGTTGATAGGACAGCCCGGCGGCATCATCCCAACGAGTCGCTTTCAACATTCGCTGGCCCTGAATCGTCACGCACAGCTTCCGCGCACCTTCGATATGCCTTCTGGGTGGATCCGGCACTGGTGCCCATGTGACCAGATGTGATCGAGGAGCATCCATAAACACCGGGAATGGATCGCCCCCGCCGATCAGTTGAGGGGAGAAAAAATTGCTGAACAACCGATAGGCGGCTTCAGAGGGATAGGTGGGAATGCCACGATATCGCAATGATCTTGGTACGGGTTTTGCGCGGTTTTGATCGTCATAGAGTCCGCGAATCAGTTCAAACAGTGCGGACCCCGTGCCAGGCAGCAGTGACAGGAATAGTTCGACAACCGGCAGGAAATCAATCTCCTCCCAATGCATGGCTCCCATACAAGCCATGAATTGTTTGTGCTCAAAGGTTCCGTCCGGCAAGTGGTAGATCGCGTCCTTCCGGTGGCGGATCGTCGCGGTCCCCTTCGCATCAATGGTCAAATCCTGGTCGCTGTAAAAGAAGCGAACCTCCTCCAATGGGACGCACATTGCCTGGGCAGCCATCACTCGAAGATCGTCGGCCCGAAGCCGTTGCCATCCGGGCTTTCGAGACAGATCCAGCGTCATGCTGTTCACAAGACCGCCGGGAGTCAGCCCAACCCATGCGCCCCAATCGAGATGCACACGGACGCGAAGCAATCGCAGGAGACCCTTGACTGTCCCCCATTCGCATTCATGCAGCGGATAGCCGTCCGGATCGGTGGCCAACACACGGCGACCATGGCGGCCATACACCAGCAGATGACCGGTCGGCTGGCGCAGGAGTGAGCTCGGAGAGGCCGGCAGGTGCGGCGCATCAGCGAGATTGGAAGGAAAGGTGAGCGTACCGGGACGTCCCAGAATCTCCTGTAACGAGGATTCAACCGGCATTTACTCGCGGATCTGGCCGCTCCCAAGCACGACGAATTTTGAACAGGTCAATTCTTCGAGCCCCATCGGACCTCGCGCATGGAGCCGGGACGTGCTGATACCGATTTCCGCCCCCAGACCAAACTGGTACCCGTCATTGAGCCTGGTCGAGGCATTCACCAGAACCGCACCGGCGTCGACTTCGCGCAGGAACCGCATGGCGCGTGCGTAGTCCTTGGTCACAATGGCTTCCGTATGTCGGGAGCCGAAGGTGGCAATGTGCTCCAAGGCTTCGTCCATGTGTTTGACGACCTTGATCGCCAGGATCAGATCGAGGAACTCCTGCCCGAAATCTCCTTCAACCGCCGGCTTGACCTCGGGACAGAGCTGACAGGTCTTGGAGCAGCCGCGGACTTCCACCTTCGCAGCCGTGAGTTGCTTGACCAAGTGCGGCAGCCAGGTCCGTGCAATACTGTGATGCACCAATAAGGTCTCCATGGCATTGCAGGTTGACGGGCGCTGTACTTTGGCATTCACGCAAATCTGCTCCGCCACCTTGGGATCCGCGTCCGCATCGACATAGGTATGGCAAACGCCCTTGTCATGCTTCAACACCGGAATCGTCGCATGTTCAGCGATGGTCTTCATCAACGAATCCCCGCCCCTGGGTATGATGAGATCGATGAACTGGTCCTGCTTCAGCAAGAGCTGGACGATTTCACGCTCCGGACGATCGACAAACGTAATGGCGCCAGACGGCACCCCGGCCTTTTCGGCTGACTCGCTTAAGACTTTCGCGATCGCCAGGTTCGAGTGCAACGCTTCTGATCCGCCTCGCAGCAGACAGACGTTTCCAGACTTGAGACAAAGGGCCGCCGAATCGGCCGTCACATTGGGACGTGCCTCATAAATAATTCCGATGACGCCGATGGGTACCCGCATCCGGCCGACCTGCATGCCGTTCGGACGCGTCCACATCTTGGGCGTGTCCCCGAGAGGGTCCGGTAGTCTGGCAACATCGCGGATTCCGGCCGCCATGTCACGAATACGCTCGGCTGTCAGGCGCAAGCGATCTCCCATGGCTTTCCGCTCGGGCGTAGCATCGAACTGCTCCAGATCCTTTTCGTTCTCGGCCAGCAGTTCCTCCTCATGCGATTCCAATCCGTCGGCCATGGCTTCCAACGCCTGGTTTTTGACGGCTGTCGAGAGGGTCGACAGTCGACCGGCCGCCGCCTTGGCCTTCTTCACCAATGCAGCCACATAGTCTTCAGGGGACAGTACTTCAACTGGAGCGTCCAGCTCCGGAGCCGGGGATTCGGTAAGGTCTTGTTCCATGTCGTGAATTCCTGCTGCCTGGCGATACCTCGGGCCCAGGGGCCGGCGTATCTGCCGATCAAGATGGTGAACGTAGGCGCGGCGAACTATAGCGAGACAGGATACTGTGGGGTTTAGAGTCGGGTCAAGGGTTACCGGGAAGCCCCGGGCATTGCGGGAGCACCCTGTGGGGCAGGAGCGCCGGGTACAGCCCCATGCGCACCGGGTTGCATAGGCATGGCCCCGGGAGCAAGGCCCATCATCGGCGGCATGAGCATGGACTGTGACGAAGGGTTGGGATGTTGGAACATCCAGTCATGGTACGTCTTTCGCCCCTCGAAGTGGCGGACGGCAAGCGGAAAGTCCCGTTCCTTGATGGGTTTTATTTTGCTCTTGCTCCGCACTCCCATGATTCCCCCGGTGGGCGCGCGCATATATTCCCAATCTCCGCCGCTGATCGGATCCTGATACACGCGCCGCAGAAATGGCTTCGGGGTCCGCGTCAACTCTGCCAGGGATTGGGGATAAATTTCGGTGGCCATGATGCGCCCGATTTTCATGTGCGCCGAGTACAGCGCCAGGGCATTTTGAATTTCAATGCCTTTCGCCATGAGATCAGCTTCTTTTTCGCGCTGGACCATCACGGTCCATTGACGGGCGGCTGCGGACACGGAAATTCCGATCAGGACGATCGAAAACATCAAGGCCAGATAGGTAATCCCGCGCGTATTTTGGAGATGGCCACGCAACCCCATGGGCCTCCTAGTTGGGTTGCCCCCCTACGCCCTGATCATCCGTGACCGGAATCACCTGCGTAATTTTCGACGCCACATCCTGGAGGGTAATTTCCTTCAAGGAGACCTCCTTGACCAGGACTTCACCGGCGATCACCTCTCCGACCTGGACGACGTGCATCTGGTCGTTGTGCACCACCACCGCCATATTCTTCTTTTTCTGCGACCCGCCGCCCACCGCCATGAATCCGACATAGCGGTACTGATTCAGCTCCGTCGCAATCCGCAGTCGTTCGATTTCTTCCGGAGTCGGCCCTTTGGGGCCTTCGACCACAGGTTCCGGCTCTTCCTCGGCGGTAATCTGCCCCTGAGATTCTTCCGCAATCGGCTCGGTTGCAGGAGGTGCTTTCGCAGGACCTCGGGAGCGTCCTCGACGAGGAGCCGCAGGAGGCACCGCAACCGGCTCGACCTGGGGCAGCAGGCTGGCAAAAATATTACGCGGCGTCGAGAAGGTCGCCTCGCGCTGCCCCTTGATGGTGGCCAGGCGCTCAAGGTGAACCTGCAGTTCGCCGCCCGCAGCCACCGCCGGCGTCTTGCCGGACGCCCGCTGCCCACTGACATGGGTCAACGGCGCCCGCGCCTGCTCACTCGAATGGTCGAATTGCCAGATCAGCAATCCGATCCAGAGCACCACGAGGGTCAGCAACAGCAGCCCTTGATTTTTACTGACTCGGTTCATGCGCGTTATGGCGTCGGGGACTGCAGATGCTCCCCGCGCAGATAGGTCGAAATCCGGATATTGAAGGTCAATTGCTGATCCTGAATGTTGCCGGAACGAACCAGGTTGAGGTCTTCGATGAACAGCAGTTCTTCCGCCGATTCTAAATTGTGGAGGAAGCGACGCAAATCTTCATACCGCCCGGTCACCGTCCCCTGCAGAACCGCTTTGGTGGCATCGGGCACCGAGGTCTTCTCTGTCTTATAAGAAAGCGCCGGCAACGTGACCTGGTCCCGCTTGGCCTCCTCCGTCACGCCCAGGGCGAGCGGCGCAAAATCACGAAACAGCGGCAGAACGGCCCAGACTCGCTGGAGATCCGCCTTGGCCTTCTTGGCTTCCCGGTGCCGATTCAATTGCTGCCGCGCCTTCACCGACTCGGCCTCGAGTCTGACCTGCTCTTCTTCCGCCGCCCCCAGGACCAGAGCATGAATGCCGTAACTCAGCACAAAGAGGGCGGCCACGAAGGCGACCCAGGGAAGAATGGGTGCGTAGGGTTGCCGCCAGGTCAATTGAAGCCGGTCGAGTCCTGGAAACATCATTGGTTACGATTCCGATACCGCAAGGTCAGGTCGAACTCCACGAGTCCGTTACCCATCACCCGGTGCTGGCCCAACACCGGATCCTTAAATTGCGGATGATCTTGAAACATCACCGTCAGGGTCGTCACATCTTCCAGCGCCCGGGCCGAGCCGGTAAGCATGATCGTCGCATTGGCAGGATCAAGCCGAATACTGTTGACGGCAATCCGTTGGGGAATGGCCCGCTCCAACTCAGTGAGAAACTTTGTCCAGGAAAAACTCCGCTTCTCGATCAGGTGATTGGCAAATTCGATTTCCTTGGGCAACACCTGCAACGCGGCGTCCGACAGATCAAGGCCTTCCTGCTGCGCTTCCTTCAACAGCTCTCTGTCCCGCTCCTGTACTTGGTTTAAGGCCGATTCTCTCGATTCAACGTCCTGCCAGACCAACCAGGCCTGCGAGATGTCCCAGAGCATGAACATCCCAATCGCCCCCGCCAGCACCATGATCACCAGCCGTGCGGGAGCCAGATACCACCGATAGCGGCTGCTCAGGTTGATCGCGAACATACCACTGCGGGCCGACGGCTGACCGACGCGCAAGGCCACATCGCGAAGCACTGATGCCAGATTGTCCAACAACATGACTTAGACGACCCCTGCAATCGCCGGCAAGGCCGCGCTGGTTCGAGGCCCCGCGATCGTACCGCCGCCGTACTGTTGCACGCGCTCCCAGTCCAGCTCCTGCACCGGAACCCCCAACCCCTTCTCCAACTGTTGCCGCAAGCCGGGCCCCATGGCCTCGTCGGCGATCACCACAGCCTGGCTGATGGCCAAGTCCGGGGTCTGTTGCTGGCAGGCATAAATCGAGTCGGCGCACTCCTGCACGATCCGATTGATGCCCAGTTGCTCGGAACCGGCCGGCCATACCCCACCCGAGCCGATCCCGCCTTGTAGTTTGGAGCGGAGGAAGACTAACGTCCCCTTGTGAAAAATAAACGCCGTCACTCCGCCGTCCGTTGCATTCACCCACAGAAAGTCGGCCGTCGAACTGGACGAACGCCAAGCCCCGTGAGCCCAGAGGTTGAACAGACGCAAACTTGCCACATCGACTTCCTGCGGAATGAGGCCGGCGGCTTCGCACACGGATTCATACTGTGCCAACACAGCCTCCTGCACTACGACCGCAAGCACGGTGCAGGGACCATCGCCGGACACGCCGGGCTCGGAGAGGACCTGAGAAAAGACCTTCGCGCCGCTCAACGAGAGCAGTTGCTCCTGCCCCAATCTCCAGCGCACCAGGGCATCCCGTTCCTCGGAACTCCAGGGAAGGTCTTGAAGACGGACCACGGCTAACCGCACAGCCAGGTCCGGCAAAATTACCGTCGCGGCGCGTGGCACCCCTGGAGTAGACGACCGTCCCGGAGCCTGAGTGGTCGCTGACCCGGCGATGGCTCGTATGTGAGATTCCAAGTCATGCGGTGACACGACGTTCTGCTCCAACGGTGACAACCGTAAGATGCCTTGCGGCAGCGCAGAAACCACGCACTGATACCGGGGTCTCCCGCGCCAGTTCCGATGCACCTCTGCCCAAGCCAAGTCGTGCGCCCCGATTTTCAGGCAATATTGCGGTCTGCTGGTGATCCAATCCCACATGGCTTATCGCTCTTCGCTGAATGTCACGCGGTTGATCTCCCGCAGCGTCGTCTCTCCCGCCAGCACCTTTTTCACCGCGGACTGCCGGAGGGTGATCATTCCGTCGGTCACCGCACGATAGCGAATCTCCGACAGCGCTCGATCCGCCAGAATCATTTCCTTGATTTCGTCCGTCAGGTCCAGAAATTCGGTGATACACTTTCGGCCTCGATACCCGGTGTCATGACACTCCGAGCACCCTTTTCCTTCGTAAAACGGCGAGCTCTTGAATTCGTCATAGTCGAGGCCGGACTCTTCGGCCAGCGCCTGGTCGAGTGTGACTTGATGCCGACAATCCGGACAAATCACCCGGATCAACCGCTGCGCCAACACGCACGTCAACGCCGCAAGGAAATTGTAGGAATCGATGCCCATCGAAGCGAACCGGCCGATCACGTCGAAAACGTTGTTGGCATGCACCGTGGTCAACACCAAATGGCCCGTGAGGGCGGATTGAATGGCAATTTGCGCGGTTTCCGCATCCCGGATTTCACCGACCATGATCTTGTCCGGATCGTGGCGCAGAATCGACCGCAACCCGCGGGCAAACGTGAGACCCTTCTTTTCGTTCACCGGAATTTGCACGACTCCCGGCAGCTGATACTCCACCGGATCTTCGATGGTGATCAGCTTGTCCTCTTGAATATTCATTTCGCTGATGGCGGCATAGAGCGTCGTTGTTTTTCCGCTACCGGTCGGGCCGGTCACAAGGACCATTCCATACGGGCGCGTAATGGCACGCCGGAACCGTTTGAGATCTTCCGGGTTGAACCCCAGGCGATCTAATCGCAATGTGGAGACACCGGTCGTGATCGCCTCCCGGTCCAGAATTCTGATCACGACGGATTCGCCGAAGACGCTCGGCAAAATCGAGACGCGGAAATCGACGGTCTTTCGGTCGAGCCGCATCCGGAAACTCCCGTCTTGCGGCACGCGTCGCTCGGCGATATCAAGATCGGACATAACCTTGAGTCGGGAGACCAGCGGCGGATGCAGCTTCACATCCAGCGGATCCATGGCCGAGACCAGAATGCCGTCTACGCGAAACTTGACCGTCGTCGCGCGATCCGTCGCCTCGATGTGAATATCACTCGCCCGGCGCTGCATGGCGCTCAACATGATCGTATCGAGCAGCTTGACGACCGGACTCTGGTCTTCACCGAAGTGGTCCACGGTCAGGACTTCTTCGCCTCGTTCATCTTCTTTGACCAGGACCGACCGATATTCCGCTTCCAATTCACGTAACGCCTGACTGGAGCCTTCGCTCCGCTCCAAAGCGGCCTGAATGGCATTTCGTGAACTCACCACGTAGTGCAAAGGGCGATTAAGCAGAATTTCCAGTTCGTCCAACGCCAGCAGGTTCTGAGGATCGGAGATCGCGATAGTCAGAACCCCCGCCTCGTCCTTGAGCGGCACAAACGGATGACGGCGCATCAGCTTGACGGAGATGGTGTGGTAAAACTCCGAATCGACGCGAAAACCGGTGAGCGGATCATAGGGCAGGCCATACTGCGCAGCCAGCGCCTGCGCCAACTGCGCCTCGGAAATGGTGCCGTCCTCAACGAGCGTAGCCCCCAACGCCGTGGTGCTGCCGCCGAGGCGGGCCACGACCTGGTCCACCGTCCGCCGGGGCAGAATCCCCTCGCGCACCAGCACATCGGCCAAAGACGGACGAGTGAGATGACGTTGCATGGCCATGCTACTGTCCTCCGACCCGGAACAGGAATGAGGCCATCAGCGGGCTCCGGCTATTCCGTCGCATTATTGAATCGTCCCCGCCATCTGAAAAATAGGCAGATACATGATGATGACAATCCCGCCCACCAGCAGCCCCATGACCAGCAACAAGACCGGCTCGATCCAGGTGGTGAGCTGACTGAGCCGCACATCGAGGTCGCCTTCGTAAAATTCAGCCACATCCCTGAGCATGGGCTCAAGCGATCCTGTTTCTTCACCGACCGACAACATTTCAATCGCCAGCTTCGGCAAGATTTTCGGCCGTTCTATGGCAGCCGCCAACGTGCTGCCTTCGCGAATCTCGTTGACCGCTGAGACCAGCCCGCGCGAGACGAACCGGTTCGACACGGCACCGCGCGCAATCTCCAGGGCCTCGACGATGGGCGTGCCGCCGGCCAGCACCGTGGCGAGCGTACGGGTCAGCTGGATCGTATGATGCTCCACAAGAATAGTCCCCAGCAGCGGCAGGCGCAGCAGATTCCGATCCACAGACAACCGCCCGGCCGACGTTTGATACCACGCCCGCCCCATGACACCGGCCACGATGACCACAATCGCCACCGGAATCAGTTGCGCTTCCCCCATATGAATCACGGAGATCAGCAACCGGGTCGCCGTCGGTAAATTCGCCGACGATTCGCCGTAGACGGAGATGAATGTCGGCATGACATAGCTCAACAGAAATCCGACGACCGCAATGCCGACCACCACGAGAAAGCCCGGATAGGCCAACGCCTTCGTCACTTTTTGACGCAGGCTGATCATCAATTTGAGATACGCAATGTAGCGTTGCAACACCTCCGCCAAATTTCCAGACTGTTCACCGGCTCGAATCGTGGCCAGGTACAGATCTGAAAAATAAGTGGAATGCTTGCTCAGGGCTTCCGATGCCGAAGCCCCTCCGCGAATATCCTGCCGAACCGCTTTCAATGCCTCTCGAAAGGGGGCTCGTTGGGTACGATCGATGAGCAGATCCCACACCCGCAAGACCGGCAGCCCTGCCTTGATCAAGGCCAGCAACTCTTGATTGAACACGAGAAAATCTTGGAGTGGAAGCTTTCCCCAACGCCCCGCGGCCAGCCCCGGCACACCAAAGCCCGTCCCGCTTCTGGACAGGCGGAATACCAGGAGACCATCTGCCTCGAGCTTCGCTCGGACCAAATGCTCGTCGTCGCCTTCGATATGGCCCTCGAAGGTCGTTCCATCCGCGCGAGCCGCCCTGTACGAGAATACAGCCATGAGTTCATTCGGCTCGACACATCACACGATGACCGTCAGCCTCTATTGAACGAGTGTTCCGATAGCAGCCGGTTGCATAGCGGCATGCTGCAGCCGCGGCTCCGGCAAACGGAGCGTCCGTCCGGCGACAATGAGATTGCCCGACAACGCGTTCAGCGATCGGAGGGCCTGGAGTTCCACCTTGTGCCGACGAGCAAGCCGCCACAACGTGTCCCCGCTTTGAACCACAATCGTTCTGACCGGGGCCCGTTGCTCAGGAATTGTGGGAAGCAAAACCGTCGCCGTTCCCGCGGTATTTGAATTCTGCCGGCCCTCACGCTCTCGAGAGACGGGAGCCAGGGTAACGCCCTCGGTTTGAACACCAGAGTCCTCAGGCACCTGTTCCTGCGTATCGGCTGAAGCCGGGGCAATGGTATCCGCATCCACTGTGATGTTCTTACTATGAGAGGATGCCGCAGGAGATGACTGTCTCAGCCGGCTGTGCAACGGCTGAACTGCCTGAGCGACCCGTTCCCGCTCCGTGCGGGCTGAGGCCAACTCCTCGCGCTGCAACTCAATGATCTGCCTGGCCTCCGTCAGCCTCCGCTCTGTTTCCCGCAGCATGCCCTGCAATTGTGCCCGGGCCACTTGCGCGTCCGCCAATTCTTTCCGTTGCTCATCCAGCTCCGTGCGCAACTCCGCTGCCGTGCGTTGCGCCTCACGGACCGCCACCTTGAGGGAATCCGCCGTTACCTGAAGATCGGAAGGCGTTGGTTCATGATTAGGCGTCACACGCGCACAGCCGCCCGAAAATACAGCGAGCAGGAATGCGACCATCCAGCACCCGAATCGTGACCCGACGACCATCCGCCGCGCAGGAACCGTTGATTGGATCATGGTGTTCATCGCCTTACCATTGGTTATATGGAACCCCGTTGGTACCGACAAGATCGGACCCCGAAAACACATCGACCATTCCGCCCTCGTTTTCATCGACCATCTCCTGCCACGATGTCGTGGCCCCGGTCAGCGGATCGGTCGGCACCCGCCGGAGATACCCGGCCGACACTAATGCCTGAATGCTTTCCGGATACTTCCCCTTGTCCGCGCGGTGCTGATCGATCACATCACGCAGCGAGAACAGATCCTGACGCAAGGCACCTTCCTTCGCTTTGATGATAGCAGCGTGGTACGAGGGCACGGCCAACGTGGCAAGAATCCCGACGATCGTCACCACAATCATCAACTCGATAATGGTGAACCCCTGGAATGACGTCAACGCCCATGCGCGCTTACCACTCTCGGTATTTCGTGCCATCCAATGCCAGTTCCTGACTCTGAGTCGTAACATCGTAAATATCTTCTCCGCACCAGTCTTTCACGCTGGCCGGGTCCCGGTAGCATCGCAAGCGCCAGTCGGCTGCTCCGGTCATCGGATCGAGAGGAATCGAACGCAGGTAGCGCCGAATCGTCGTCCCTCGCACCGTGGCTTGCTCACCGGTGAGTTTCACTCCCAGCAATGCGTCGAGCGACTTTGGATACCCGTACGGACCAGTCACATCTTTGCAGCTCAACCGGTTCTTGACACAGGCAGGGCCCATGAGGGTGTCGCCGTCACGTGCCCACTCCAGGTGAAATGCGTCGATCGCGGCGCGAATCACCCGGAGATTCTGCCGTAGTTCAATCTCCTTCGTCCGTTTGGTGGAGACTTTGGTGAACGGCAGTGCGACCGAGGCAAGGATTGTGAGAATCGTCAGGGTAACGAGTAACTCAAGCAACGTGACGCCGGACTGTTTCACCGCACTCTCACCACTCCTGAGGCTTCTCCGGTTCCCTCCGGAATATCATGGCCGGCATGTTTTGCCATTTGCAGCCGCACCGGCGAGACACCCGGAGATTTCGCGAGAAAGGTCAATCGCAGCAGCCGGCCGTCATCCTTGGTCGCGCTCGGTGAGCGATGCAGACGCAGTTCAACCACACCGGCCGCCGAGGACGAGGTGGCCGCCACCGGAGCTTTGCCGGCTTCAGTCCCCAATACTTCTCCGAGCGTGGCATCCCGGAACTCGAGGATCTTTGGGTCAAACTCTAACGTGAACGTTTCGGTGTCGAAGCCGTGAGCTTGTGTTGCCAGCACGTCGACTCGAAACTCTTTCTCCATCTGAACGGTGGCATCCGCAGGTTGGATGGATAAGTGCATTTCGGACAGCGTGGGCTCTGAGCTCGTTACCCCAGCCTTGGACTTCTTCACAGCTTTTTTGTCAAAAACCGTCCCGGCCCCCCCCGACATATCAACATGTGCCGACACGGGCTTCGGCTGTATCGCAAATAACGGCGAGGTGGAATAGACGGACTCGGTCCCTGACCAGAACGCCTGCCCCTGCGGTCCGGGGATACGCAATGAATTCACGATATGGGGCGTGATGGTCAAGATCACTTCCGTCGTGACCCGCTGGGTTTTGAACGAGCTCAAGAGATTCCCCAGATACGGGATATCCCCGATCCATGGAATCGTCACCCTGGTGCGACGATCCTCTTCCTGCAGCAAGCCCCCCAGGATGATGGTTTCGCCGTCCCGCACGTTCAGCATGGTCTCTGCCGAACGGTTGCCGAACTTAAACTGCGTAATCGGCGGAGACTGCTGGAGCAGAACGGTATCGCCCAGGCGAATCACCTCGATCTTCATTTTCAGGGACAGCTCGTTCGCCAGGTGAATATTCGGTTCAACCGTCAACTTCACGCCGGTATCACGGAACTCGATCGACGTCACGGTCGAAGTGGTGGGAACCGCACCAGTGGCAGCTTGCCCCGGCAACACGTTGGTAGTGGATAACAAGATTGGCTGCTTGTCGCCGATATTGACCTCGGCCTTCTTATTGTTCAGCACTCGCACTTTCGGCGCCGCCAGGGTCTTCGCATCCGTGATCTGCTTAAAGAAATCCAATTGCACGTTGGTAGGGACCTTGAACAGATAACTGTCCTGACCCAAGCTTGCCAAATTGCGATAGGTAAACTGCTGCGCCAGCTCGCCGGCAATGGTCCCTGTAAATCCGGGAGGGACGAGCGCAGCCCCAATCTGCTTGGGATAAGAAAGTCCGTACTGCTGGTCGACCGTCCGGTTCACCTCCAGCACTTCCACATCGAACAGCACTTCTGAGTCTTCGCGGTCGTTGGCCTGAATGATTTTCTCGGCCAGCTCCACTTTCTCCGGTTGATCACGAACAACAATCGTATTAAGCGCCTCATTGCCATGGATATGCTTCACATCCAGCATGGACTTGAGGAGCGCAACCATGTCCTTCGCCTTGGCCGAGGAGAGATAAAACGTCCGGATCATCAGATCCTGATACTGTTCCTGCTTTTGTTTGGTATTGGGGCTGATGATGAACAGGCTCGGGCCGGCTTTCTGGGCAAAAAGACTGTTACTGTTTAAGACCAGCGACAGGGCTTCGTCGAAGGGTTTTTCCTCTAGCGACACGGTGATAGGATCGTTGCGTACGTCCTTATCGAAGACGAAGTTGACGTGCGCCGCTTTTCCCAGTGCCTCTACGACTTCCTTCAATCCGGCATTGCGAAACTGCAGCGTGACCGGCTGTTTCTGCCGATCATCACGATCAGCTGCGTGCTGCTCTGCGGAAAGGCGGGCAACCCCGTCGAGTGCTTCCTTATAGGACGGGTCCAATTCCACCGCCCGCATATACCCGGCCATTGCCTCGTTCACTCGGCCCAATTGCGCCAGACGTTCGGCCTCACGGTAACGATCGCGGGCCTCCTTGAATCGCAACGCTTCAGTCAGCCCGGATTCGTGCTCCTTACTCGTCGGTTCAATCGTGAGGGCACGCTTGAACTCCTCGGCGGCCTGATCGAACTGGCGATCCTTCAGCAACTGTCGGCCACGCTCATCGTGCGCCGCGGCAGCACGTTCTCTTGCCACCCGATATTTGTTTTGAAGCGACGGTTCGAACGGATCATCTTTGAGCGCTTGCCGAAAGGCGACACTCGCCTCTTCCCAATTTCCCGCCGCGAGGTGCTGGTCCCCGCGTTTGACGTCAGGTGACGTCAAGGTGCCGCAGGCGGCGAGCGCAAGACACCAGGCCAGGCCGGTGGCGGTCGTGACGACCCCCTTCAGCCGTTTACTCACAATATCGACGTGTGCCGAACGGAAGAATGAACGCATACATCTGCTCAACAAGGTTAGAACCTCTTTGGTATATCAAACTGACACACACGCGACAATGAGTTTCTGGCTTTAGGACGATGCCAAAAACACCAATCTCCCTCTAGATCGACAAATTTAAGACGCAACTGTAGACTAGCAAAATACGAGGCACCTGTTGAAGAAATCGCCGGTCAGCACGTTCCGAGAAATGCCCATCGATATAGCCAAAGGGCTGGGGATCATTCTCGTAGTAGCAGGGCATACGATTGCCGCCTGGGATAGCGGTCACGAGTCGCTTCATAAATTTATATATTCGTTTCATATGCCTGTTTTTTTGGGTATCAGTGGGCTGTATGTCGCAAATGCTCAACCGTTTCGCAATTTCTTGGTTCAGAAAATTGAACGACTTATCGTACCCTTCCTATTCTGGACTCTACTTTATTTTTCCTTCGAACTGGCAAAGGGTAGCTTCAGAAGCTTCGTTGGCGACACAAAGAGCTTCTCCCTTTTTAGTACTGACGCAGTGTCAGCATTAGTACGGGTTCCCTTACTGGCCAACTGGGATGCCCTTTCAGCAGCGAATGTGTTTGTTGATCTTTGGTTTCTACCTACGCTATTCAGCCTGGTGATTCTCCTACGTCTGCTGTCCCCTCTCACCAAACAACTACATCCAGCAGTGATGCTCTGCATCACCGTAGCCTTTTCCTACGCCGTTTATTATTTGTCTTCTAGCCTGGGCATCCGACCTTTAAATTTCTGGGGGATCGATATCGCAATATTTGCCTTGCCTTTTGTTTACCTTTTTCAATTACGGCAAATTATCTACCCACGCAGCACATTGTTGCTGCCAATCATGTTTGGTCTCGTATGGTACTTTGCTCTAACGACAGATGTAGCTGTTGCAACCCTTTCGGTTTCCAACTATTTAAACTTTATTATTAGTGCGTGCGCTGGCGTGATATTGATCCTATCCCTCTCCAAAACCCTTGAACAAACGCAACTGGGGTCAATAATAAGCCGAATAGGCCAACGTTCTTATTGCATCTACGTCATGTCTGGACTGATTTCGTATTTAGCGGGGATGATCACTAAGAATGTTGCGCCTAGTGCGCCTGACATATCCAATTTTCTAAAGTGCATTATGATCATTGGATCTGCGTATGCTTTGTACCCGATTCTTCAATCCCACAGATTTTCCCAGCGATTTGCACTCGGGGAAGCTAAAAACAGCGGTAGGACATAAGATCTTTCTACTTTTCAGTTCTTGCGAGAACCTTGAGGCAGCCATCAAGATTTGGTCTCCTCCTTCAGCGGCATGGCAGCAACCAGAGTCTCGAGTACCCCACATCACTCCTTCGCCCAATTAGCATTCTTCCCATTTCCTGAGGATTCTTGTGGAAGGCTTTACACGCTATCCTTTGCACTTCCCCGACGCAGCATGCTTCGGCGGTAAACCAATATGGCATACTGTGGCTTGGGTATCGTTGCCTTCCACTTATCAGCAACTTATGCCTGGAAGATGGAATAGTGTGAAAAAAGGCAGGAATTGCTCTGGATTTTCGCCAGCATCACATCAACAATGTCGCAATGACTGCACACGTCAGTGCGCCGACATACAGCAGTCCAGAAACTCGCAGCGGCTATTGTTATATGCGATACAGCCCACCACCTATAGATTGTTCGCAATACCGGAGTGCACCTGCATCGCTATATGTTTATAGTCGCCAATATTTCACAGAACCCGGCAGGGTCTCCGGACTCAAGACACTCTTGACGTCAACCACAACGTTGTTGCGTTGCTTGCGCAAGGGTTTCAGCAGTTCCGATACGCTCATGTTCAAATATTCACGGTGCGCCACCGCCAGGATAATGCAATCAAGCTGTTTGAGCTGGTCCCAGGACGACAGGCGCAGTCCATACTCACCCACCGCCTCCTCATGCTCAGCGAGCGGATCGTGCACGACAACCTGAATCCCATACTCTTTCAATTCATTGATGATATCCGGCACCTTGCTGTTCCGCAGATCCGGAACATTTTCCTTGAAGGTCAGCCCCAGCACGCCGACACGTAAATCGCTGACGGGGCGTTCGACCTGACTCAACAGCTTCATGGTCTGTTCAGCCACATATTTGCCCATGCTGTTGTTGATACGCCGGCCGGCCAGGATGACCTCAGGGTGATACCCTACTGATTCCGCTTTTGCGGTCAGATAATAAGGGTCTACGCCTATACAATGTCCCCCGACTAGGCCCGGATTGAATTTCAAAAAGTTCCACTTTGTTCCGGCCGCTTCCAGAACGGATCTCGTATCGATTCCTAAGCGATGAAAAATCAAAGCCAGTTCGTTCATGAGGGCGATATTCAAGTCTCGCTGCGTATTTTCGATCACCTTCGCCGCTTCCGCCACCTTGATACTGGATGCTCGATGAATTCCGGCCTTGACCACCAGACCATACGTCTGTGCGACAATTTCCAGTGACTCCTCATCCTGCGCAGAAACGACCTTGATGATGCGCTCCAGCGTATGTTCTTTATCGCCGGGATTGATGCGCTCCGGTGAATATCCGATCTTGAAGTCAATGCCGCTTTTCATGCCGGAGGCTTTTTCGAGAATCGGCAGACAGTCTTCTTCGGTGGCACCTGGATACACCGTGGATTCATAGACGACGATGGCGCCGGGGGAAAGATTCGCGCCGATAAGTTCAGAAGCCTTCTTTAAAGCAGTGAGATCCGGCTGAAGCGCATCATTGATTGGAGTCGGCACCGCGACGATAATAAAATCGACCGTCTTCAGATCGCTCGGCTCACACGTGTACCGGACTCGACTGGACTTCAAGTCCTGTGGCGAGACCTCTCCTGTCCGATCGACACCCTTGCGCAACTCATCGATCTTCGTCTTATTGATATCGAACCCGATTACCGGCGCAGATTTACCAAACGCCACCGCTATCGGCAGTCCGACATATCCCAATCCCACTACCGCAATCTGCCGCTGCATCTTCTTGGCCATGTCACTCCCCTTGTCAGTCACACCCGCACCACCCGGTCAATGTTGAAAAAAGAATGGCAGAATATCGCCAATCCGTCAACGATTTCCCAGGACTATCGTATTCAGAAGTCTTTCGGTTCCCCACACACTATGTGTGGCGCTATATTTTCGAGGACAACATAGAAGAGGACCCCTCACTCAAACAATCATCCTCACCTGCACTCACTGAGGTATTCCAGCTCACCGGAGTTGTGCGTCCAGCCACATCAACTGCCCCTTACTGCCAGACATCACGATGTGCACGCAAGGAACGATTTTGGCCGAGACTGTCCTCTCATACACACACTAAGGGTTTTGGGCGGATTGCTTTCTTCATTGAAAGGACTCACCCGAGCCCTCTAAAAATCATGAAACCATTTGCAAGCTTAGGGAGCCTATTGTATGGTAAGACCGTTTTGGATGCTGCAGGCACTGATCTTGCTCATTCTAACGAAGGGGCGGGCAATTCTTCTGGACGGGAATTAGCATCTGTAGTCTCAGTTACCCCTGCTGGTGCCGCTGTAGTATCGACAAACCGGTCGCATGGCCACATTAGCAACTACCCACATTCTCACTACGAACAAGAGGGCAATCATGGACGGCAACGCAACACTTCACGCCTCCAAGAGGTTGGCTACTATTGTGGCCGTGTTAACCCTAACCTTCGGGTTCACCACCCCACAGGCTCAGGCAGCCGGCGTTTGGACAAATGAACCAGCGGGTGCGGCGGTTTTGCTCGATTGTGGCTTCGATACCCCCACATGCTCTGGGCAATTGTTTGATCCCTACGGTACGGCTGGAAACACTTTAACTGTGCAGTCAGACAGCAAAGCCCCCCTCAGCCCTTCCAATGTTGTTCGCTCCACGATGACCTATCCGGACCGCACAGGGGGGACTGAATTACACTATGTTCACCCAACCCTTTTGACAGAAATATTTGTCGGGCTGTGGTGGCGTTCAAATCCCGAGTTTAGTGGAAACGGTGTAGGCAACAATAAGACCTTTTTTATTAGAGGACGATCTCAACAGAATGGCGTATTTGTCTGGCAAAAGCCTCAAGGAACGTCCACAAGTCGCCTGTATTGGACTAGCCAACTTCCCTATAACCTAAATCAATGCGGAGGGGCTGACATCGATCAGTGCTTTGCAAATGTAAATGACGTAACGTTGGTACCCGGCACCTGGTACAAGATCGAGGCCTATTTTAAAGCAAGCTCCTGCCCGACCTGCCGCGATGGAGTTCTTCGATGGTGGATTAATGGCGCACTAGCGGGCAATTACCTGAATTATGCATATGGTCCAGACGTAAGCGAATGGCTTTGGTCAGAAACATGGGATGGATTTACAGCAGGATCAGGTTTTACAAGTAGTCCAGCTCACTACATCGATCATTTACACATTAGTGCTCCAAATGGAGGCGCCGGCACAGACAACCCTCCTGGCCCTCCGGCTGCCCCTACGATGAGAACTGTCACAACTCCATGATAGATGCACAGACAATGAATCGATTTCGAACTCCAGCTTGGCCCTTGTTCTAGGGCCAAGCCCTTCCTGATCAGGGTTGCACAATATGTCGATGACTACTCCTCTCGGTCACTGATGAGACTGAGAGGTAATCCAAGAGTGCTGCCGATACCCCTAAGATCACGTTGATTGGAGCGTCAGCAGCCCTGTTTTCCTCACTATAATCTTAATTTTACCTGATGCCCCTGCCTGATAATCGAGACGACCATCTACGAATAGCGACCTGGAAGGCCCTGTTTCAACATTGAGCCATTCGAGCGTTTAAACCTATGCGAGCGTACACTGCTCTCTTGGCACCTCATCCCACGACTCAATCCACAGGCCTTCTGACGTCTCCCCGGAAAACGACGGCACTTCTGAACTAGAGTAAGATACTGGCTTCGGCGGTCCTCGACGAAGGGAGTGGATCGATGAAGCGGTCGAAATTCTCCGAAGAGCAGATCGTCTATACCCTCCGCCAAGCCGACAGCTCAGCATCGCCGAGCCAACATTTTATGCCTGAAAGAAGAAGTACGCCCATCTCGGCGTGAGCGAACTCCGCCGACTGCGGCAGGTGGAAGAGAAGAACGTCCGGCCCAAACGGCTCGTGGCCGATCTCTCCCTCGACAAGCACCTGCTGTCGGAGGCCCTGCGAAAAAAAGTCTAAGGCCCGCCCGCCGCCGGGAACTGGCCCAGTGGTTTCACGGGACGTTTCAGGTGAGCTGTGCGCGGGCCTGTCGCTTAGCACAGTTTGGACGAGCCTCGTGGTATCGACGCAGCTGCGAGAAAGATCAGTCGGCGATCCGGCTGCGCATTCGTGATTTGGCTACATGCGGATTTGGGTCTTGCTGCGGCGTGAGGGGTGGCGCATCAATCGCAAGCGCGATCGCCGCTTGTATCGGCTCGATGGGCTCCAGCTGCGGATGCGAGTGCGGAGACGGAAGCATATCGCGTTGCACCGAGGCCCGGCTCCGGTCCCGGTGGGCCCGACCGAGCGCTGGAGCATGGACTTTGTGCATGATACCCTCGCCGACGGGCGATCGTTTCGGATCTTAACGGTCGTGGATAATTGGAGTCGGCACAGTCCCCTACTAGAGGCAGGGTTTCGGATGACGGGGGAGACAGTCGCTCAGGTGCTCGATCGTGTCCTGGACACACCAGCGGTGCCCCGCTCGATCACGGTGGATCATGGGACGGAATTCCAATCACGCGCCTTGGAGGATTGGGCCTATCGGCGAGGCGTCCAACTGGACTTTATTCGACCGGGCAAGCCGGTGGAAAATGCGTTTATTGAATCGTTTAACGGGCGCCTACGGGACGAGTGCTTGAACGTGCATCAGTTCGCCTCGCTGGCCGAGGCGCAGGCCCTCATCGAAGCCTGGCGCGTGGACTACAATCAGCGTCGGCCTCACAGCTCGCTTGGGCACCTGACCCCGAACGAGTTCGTCGCACAACGTCAGGGACAACAGACCGTCGAAGAAGCTCTCTGCTCTGGTTAAGAACCGTCTCAGAACGGGGGCAACGTCAGGAGGCCAGAAATTCTCCCCTGACTCTGTCTCCTTGACGGGGGAGCTTACGGGTTGACAATAGCTTTCCACGACGGCACTGTCCTCGTCGTCTTGACAGAAGCCCCAAACAATCTGCTATTGGAACGAATCTATCGTGAGGGAAATCAGGTCAAAACGCACTAGGAACAGGGAGCACAAAATTAATATCACTTAGAAGCATATTCACGAAGCCTACCATAGAACACATTAGTTGCCTTATGTACCAGGCGTATTGCGACGAGATGCAGTATCTCGAAATGTTCGGCCCCACCCTTTTCTCCCAAATCCCAACATGCCGAGGATCTCAATCGAAAGCCGCCATGGAAGGAATACCGCAATGTACGGAATCCCAGCCAGAGTCTTAAGGGGAGACTGCGTATACATGGCGCCCAAGAGAAAATATCCGGCCAAGGACCCAAGCACTCCAAGCGACCAGGGCAGGAGAAAGCTCCAAGCTGGATCCTGAGCGAGCACAACGCTGCAGACAATCGCAAACAGCGTCATTGAGGCTTGACTGGAATAATTCGGAGCGGCCAGGGTCACGGCGCCGTCAATCAAATTCACTTTGCCTTTCGACAATCCTTCTATCAAGAGTCGCCGCGCGCCATTTGTCATTACCGCATACTTCCCTGTTGCCCACCGCAACCTCTGACGGGAAGCCTGCTTAAGCCCCTTCGACTCACGCGCAAAGACTCGAGCCAAGGAATTAAAATGAATCACCACGTCATGAAGTTGAAGTGACACAGAAAATTCCCAATCTTCCGCCACTGAAAAGGCCGACCACCCGTGCTGGTCCACGACGGATCGACTGAGACACATTCCTGTTCCACTCAGCATCGCAGAACAACCGATCGCCTCCTTGCCTCCATAAAACAGGAAGTTTCGCAGCACGCTGGTCACCGCGATAACCCTTGTAAAAGGAGTTTCCCATGGGTTGGAAAGATAGTTATACCCCTGCTGAACTTCATGCCCTTTTGCGAGAGCATCATCAAAAGCCTCCAGCAAGCGAGGGTCAGCAAGACAGTCGGCATCAACGATGACCAAGGCATCAAACAACACGCCTTCCTTGCGCAGAACCTGCATGGCCCACGACATGGCCGCCCCTTTTCCGCCAGGCCCCTCATTACGCTCCAGGCACCGAGCGCCTCCGCTTCGCGCCACCTTCGCAGTATCATCGGCACAGCGATCTGCAATCACCACAATCTGAACCAGATCTTTTGGATACTGCATGGAAGATACACTATGGAGAGTTTCCGGCAGTCCGTCTTCTTCGTTGTGGGCAGGAATGAGAATCAAAAAACGAGTCGTGCGGGGCTTTCGATAATCTGGGGCGGCAGATCGATGCAGAATAGCGAGTAATGCATGTCCCCATTGATAAACAGAAAAGAATGAAATGACCGCCAGGAGAAGGACACAAACGATGCCGAATAAATTAGTCATGATGTCAGCCTAAATGATTACCGTCTCGCTCCCAATGCGCATACCTGCTCATACAGCTCGGCGGTTTTACCTGCCATTGTGCCAGCGGTGAACTCTGTTTCTACACGAGTTCGCCCCGCGTTACCAATACTCGCTGCCAGAGTTGGGTCTTCACTCAATTGTTGAATTAACCTGGCAAGGGACGACGCGTCCGCTGGTTCAGCTAACAATCCAGTTCGTCCGTGTTCGATCACTTCTGGAATTCCTCCGACACGCGTAGCCACAACCGGTCGTTGTAGTGCAAGTGCCTCGAGAAGAACCATAGGAATGCCTTCGTGCAAGGACGGCAACACAAACACATCCATCATGTTGATAAAATCATAGGACTCGGCCTGGTGACCGGTAAACTTTACAAGCGCTTCAAGCCCCAGTCGACGAACCTCACCTTCCAGGTGGCCGCGCAATGGTCCATCACCTACAATCAAAAGATTCACAGCCCGATGTGATCGATGCAGAATGTCTATGGCTTCCAACAATACCGCGTGACCTTTCACAGGTACGAGCCGCCCCACAGTACCCACTAACATGGCCGTTTCCGCCAAGTGCCATTCTTTACGTTTCTCGAGCCGTGCAGTTCTGACCTGAACGATTTCTAAATCGATACCATTGTGAATGCGCACCACCCGAGTTGCTCCATAGACCCGGACCAACGCCCGTTCAATATCTGAAGATACCGCAATGATCTTATCAACAAGGGACCCAACCACCAACCTGTCCACTATCGTGTAAAGAGACATGTTCACATTGCTGAGCCCCTTGAAAGGCTCGGGCATACCGTGGACAACTCTGATGACATGAGGAACTCCTATACATCGGGCAGCCACAGTGGCGAGAATAGAATCCTTATATTTGTGCGTGTGTACAATATCAGGTCGAATCGTTCGGAATATTTTGGCCAGGTGATATGCAACGGTAAGAGGGTTGTGGGTTTTTTCGGAAATGACGACAACCGACAGCGAAAGCTTCCGGAGTTCTGCCGCCAACCTTCCTTCATTAAACAAGATAACGGAACAATCGAGCTTTTCCAATCGCACTAGGTACGTGAGAAGTGCAAGCAAATGAACTTCCGCCCCCGCCCATAAGTCTCCCATTGCCACATGACAGACTTTTACACGAGCACCAACTGTCTTCGACTTATCCATGAGAACAGAGTGGGAACCTAAGGATCTATTTACGAACCTGTGCGCAGGCATTCTGCATAGAGTGATTGATACGCATTCACCATGGTTTGCAAACTGAACTGCCGTTGCGCGCGACGTTTTCCCTGTTCGCCAAATTCTGCCGCCAGATGCCGATCCTTCAGCAATGTGATCAAACTCTCAGCCAACGCATGACTCTCTTTTGGCGGAACCAGAAACCCGGTCTCTCCGTCGATCACGATCTCGGGATTGCCTCCCACGCGGGTGGCAATCACCGGCTTTCCGGCCATCATGGCTTCGAGAATCGCCATCGACAGACCTTCTGAAAGAGAGGGAAGGACGAATACATCGAGCAGTGCAAGGATTCTAGGAATGTCTTGTCTTAAACCGAGAAAATGGACTCGCTTGTCCAAGCCAAGCCGACTGACCTGTTGTTTGAGATCGCTCTCTAAATGCCCTCTTCCTGCAAACACAAAAGAGGTGTCGGGATATGTTTCAAGCACCGCAGGAATGGCATCAATAAGGTATTGGTGCCCTTTGACGGGGTACAAATTTCCCACGACCCCGATCACCCGATCACTCTCCGGGAGATTCATCTCTCTTCTGCACGCTTCAACCTCGGCGGGATCCGGAGTTGGTGGCACATTGACACCATTGTAAAGAACGGTGATACGAGTTGAAACAATGCCCACGTTCTCCACAATAAACCGCTTGAGGTCCTCAGACACTGCAACCATAGTAGCTCGGTGACTGACCCACCGATACGCCAGGCGACGTCTGAGCTTTTCCCCAAAGTAGTGCTTCCCATGGACAGTCGCTACCAGTGGAATTCCCAGATAGGCCGCGACGGCAGTGCCCTGCACATTTGCGTCAAATTCATGTGCATGAATCAGGTCGACATGCTCATCTATCAATAGATCTCGAAATCGCCGTGCCCATCGCCAATCCGTCATCCCTTGAGTAGGAATCACATAGGTGGGAATCCCACGACTGTGGGTTCTCTCCTGAAGCCAGCCTGGACGAAATACACAAAGCACCCCTCGATACTTCGCTGGGTCCATGGAAGACGCCAAATTGCTGATAACCTGCTCAGCCCCGCCTGGACCACTGCTCGTCGAAAGAAATAGAATGGTCTTAATGCTGTTGTTCTTCGACATGCTTACGAGGTCTGTTCGTTCGACCAACGAGTACAGTTGGTGCGGAAACCGCCTGCCATGGCGCTGCCTTCTTATTCCCTTTATCTCACGGGACGAGGTCGCATCCAGGGAGACACTTTGGGAGCGAGGTTGGTGGAGACGGTGGCATCCTTTTGGGACGCCGCATAAGTTTGCGTAGAGTTTCTAAGCGCTACAGCCAAACCCATCAAAATCCAGAACGTTGGGTAATATAGCGTGGAAATAAACGTACTCGTTGCGAGATACCCGATCATGCCGCCTAAAATTGCGTTACCGAACAGAGTAGCCCGTAGGACCTCGGCGCTCTTGAGCAGTTGCTGCTGACCAGAGGCGGCTCGTGCTCCCTCTGGCAAAAGCAAAAGCGTCACTCTTGTATCTTTATAGCTGAGGTATACCATTGAGCCAAAAATGATAACCCCTATCAATCCTAGTTCAGGCATCAAAGTAAAATATAACGAATGTGCCTGTCGGCCGGATAGTGACTTTGTTTGCCAAGTCCTTCCTCCCAGATATTCCCCGATCGTCCATGGGAAATTCCCCTGTCCGACGCCAAAAACAGGATTGGCCATAAACATTTCCCAGCCTATCCCCCACGTGAACATTCGTTGCCCGGCCGTCCCTGATTCCATAGTGCTATCGTCTGTAATTGACCCGATACGGTCCCAATACTCTTGTGGAGCGGCGACAAGCACAAGCCCCATGAGACAGATGCCTAATACGAGGGACAAAATCTTTCTAGGCGAATACAACCAGCAATAAGTTCCCAGTGCAAGCAGGCCTAGGAACGCCCCACGTGAGGACGTGGAAACAACCGTCATAACAAACAGGCCAACCAGAGCAATATACATAAACTTTGCTCGTTGGGTGATTGCTGCTTGATACATGAAGAAGGCGACCGGGACCGCCACGTTCATTTCCATTCCAAAGTCATTTTCGTCTCCCAACCAACCTCCAACCCCTTGCCCATGATGCAAAATTCCATTTATTCCAAGAAATGCGTGGACGCCTAGCCACATGAATATGAGCTTCTGCATGCGGTCGGTGGTGTTCACAAACGTAACGATCCCTAAATAAAAAAAGAAATATAATGCCATTTCCTTTAAGGTCATCAACGCCCAGTAGTTATTGTTGGCAAATGGAACCCATAGTGCCATGTAACCAAGCAATAACAACCACAGCTTAGTTTGCAGGTTAGAAAAAGCCGATTTACCCGAAACCAAGACAGCGACTAGTAGAGACACGTCAAGGAGAGTTGGGATGGGAACTGCTTTCAGCGGCGGCAAAACGTCCTGCGGGCGTCCAAACTCAAATAGCATTGCCAACATAACAAGGTAAAATCCAATAGTGGAATCTTTATTTGCAGCCTGAAGTCGCACCGCGGCTCCAAACTGAGCGCCAGCAGACGTCTGCCTATTTGCATGGATCATTGAAAGTTCCGCATCCGACGAACAAATCCATCAGGAATGACTAAGGCAATTTCCTCAGTGCCACAATCATATTGGTTCGAAAATTACGTAATGGCTGAGTCATGAGCAGCCGTATCCACAATAGTTCCAAGGCGGCCAGAGGTGGGATCATGGCAAAAATAGCATCAGTAGCAATCAAGTCGAGCTGTACGATCTCGAAGCCATTTGCCTGAGCTAGAGCCTTCACCTGGGACTCAGTATTGGCTTTGTAGTGCGTAGGAAAGACATCGTGCTCTTCACGGCCTTCAAGTAAATAAATCAACTTGCCCTTGAGCCACTCCGGCACGAATTTCGAAAGAATAACACCGTAGCCATAAGCGTTCGGCGTATGAAACAGGAATACGCCTTTCGGCTTCAGAATTCGACTAATCTCTCTGAACTGTTCATTGGGATTGTCGAGATGTTCAACGACCATATTTGCCGTCACAAGGTCGAATGCTTCGCTCCTAAACGGCAACTTGGTGACATCACCGCGTAACTTCTTGGTGATGTTGCGATGTGCTTTCAAAGATGGCAGGTCATAGTCAATCCCGAATATGGCCTTGCAGGTTTTCACGAGCTGCCGTTCCTCGTTGATTCGCCAACTTGGAAGAATGGAATGCCCGCAACCAATTTCCACCCATTCAACTGATGGTGTGACATATCGCTTCAGAGCATCCTCATACCAAGACTGAGAATACTTGAGTGTCGGTGCGAGCATCCTTCGTAACGTCCAATAAACATTATACAATCGTGACCGTAGGTTCATATCGATGTCGGGCCTCCCTTACTCTTTTCGTGTATACTCTGCCCCCATTTAGACCCGCCGATCGCACCTTGCACGCTTACAGACTGTATTTGGGTGATAAGCACATCACACGCTTGCTTAATCATCGAGAAGCAGGTTTGAAAATCTTCCAGGGTTCCGCTATAGGGGTCGGCGACCTCCCGGACAGATTGATCGTAAAATTGCCGTAGCAGAAATACTTTGGGCCCAGCCTGCGGATACAGCTTGATAATCCTGTTTCGCTGCCGCCACTCCATAACTAGAATCATGTCAGCCCGTTCCACCTGTTCTTTGTGCAACGGTTGGGTCGCATGTTGGTTGAGCACCAATCCACCCTGAGTACCCACGACCTGCGCAAGCGGATGTGCCGGCTTCCCAAAAGATGTTTCCAGGCCTGCCGAGTAGACATCAACCGGCAAACCACTTTTCTTTACCTGATCCTTTAGATAGGCTTCTGCCAATGGACTTCGGCAGATATTTCCCTTACACACCACAAGGATAGCACGCGCCGGATGTGGAAAAACTTGGCGATTGAGAAGAACCCGATATCGCCAATGGTCCAACGCCCCGTTCACAGCTTTTTTCATTGAGCGGGCAAGTTCCCGCACATTTCTCGCAGGTAATTTGATCTCGGAACGGGAATCAGCCTGCAACATCACTACTCCTATGCCAACTTGATGTATCGCAACATCTCGAAGCGACTGGGGGCAGGATCGTCAAAATCTTCTACTTCATAGAACAGATCTCGTTCAAAAAAACGACAGAACGACATGAAAGAACGAAATTTCGATGGAGCCCCAGGGGGAAGATTCAGCGTACGATCACGCTTTTTCACACGCATCACCAATTGATCCAGATCACCTAACAGCCATCGGGACTTTACACCGATGCGATATCCATTCTCAGGGACAGTTTGCGCGTTCCCCATTGCCATTTCGAGCAGCAGTAAAGGGAAATTCACACCTGCATCCACAGCCAATTGCAGCGATCCCCAAAACCGTCCGTTAATCTCCATCAGCAAAGGTCGCTGAGTGACCTGATCCACCTTGAACTCCACCATGGCAACCCCGTGCCACTTCACAGGCTGCAATAATTTGAGAGTAGCTTCAACCATGGCTTTCGGCAAGGCAATACTTTCGCGCAACACACTGACTCCGCCGGAAGGTGGCCGTTCACGCAGTCTTCGGTGCGCAAACATGCCCAATGGTGTGCCCTCCTGCATCAGCACAAACAGTCCCTCACCTGCCCCTACCACACGCTGCTGGATCAAAGACGGCGCTCTCAGGTAGGCTTTTTCGTGATACAACCTCAGCAGATCTTCACGAGATTCGGCATAACAGACACTGGTTTTCTTCCACTGACCACCATCCTTCAACAAAGAACACCCAGGCTTTACCACCACCGGAAAAGCAGTGATCGTGTCTAGAATCCCTTCCAACTTTCCATCCGGGACAAAAATCGTTTCGGGGATGCCCACGCCTTCTGATACCGCTCGTTGCATCAGGCGATACTTATCGGAAATCTCCTGAAAGACTTCGGCGGGAGGAGACGGCAGCCTTGTAAAGTGCTCAAATTGCGCACGTTCAGGGCCTATGACATGCATAGCAATATCAGATATTGGAAATACGGCGTCGACATCATGCCCCCGAACCATCTCCAGTAGCGTAGCCACGAAGCCTTCGGGGTCCTGATAGGGAGAGGGATAGACAAAATTCTTTTGGCAATAACGAGAAGAGCCCGCGAGCGACCGCTGAGTGTCAGCACCGACGATTACCTCAACCTGCTTGCGGCCGAGCGCTCTTGTCACCGCAAGTGCAGCCCGCTCATTGCCATCGGTTATCAGCACCCTCACTGATGATCCCCTATCATGAACGACTCTTGCGTCAGCACCTTCATGCCGAAACCGGCGAGGGACCAAACACACGCCATGAAAACAATGGGATGGTGTTGGTTATGTCATTGTGAATCCCCACGCGGCGAATGGCATACTTATTTTCTGGCGTAGAACCTTCTACTCCCATTCTCACGGAACAGGCAGCCTCATACCCGCAGGCCTGAACTTGTCGCTGAATAGGCTCGTCACTATTACCATTGGGATAGCAAAAGACCGGCACATAGTTGACGCCTTGTTCCAATAACACCTGCCTCGATTTCGTAAGTTCAACAGAGACGTCATCCGATGTGATTGTGGTCAGAATGCGGTGCGAGCAGGAGTGTGATCCAAATGAAATGCCTTCCTGTGACATTTCACGTACCTCGTCCCAATTCACAATGACCCGTTCCTGTGGCAGCGTGACGCCCAGCCCGGCTGCCAATCCGTCTACCAATGCATGGATTCGTTCGATCGGTAAATGTTTGCACTGCTCAATGACTCGATCGGTGACCTGTTCTCCACCTTCCATAGCCGCAACGAACGGGGCACTGCCGTCCAAATATTCCGCAAATACCTTTCCAATTTTTCTCGCTGTTTCAGGTGTCAGTTTTCTGCCAGACAGAATCTTGAAGAGAATCGCCAGTTGATCAGGCCAAAACCATCGCTCACTTCCCACGTAGTCGGTAGGAAGAAATATCGTGGCGGGAACCCCAGATTTCTTCAACACTGGATACGCATACCGGTAATTATCCAACCAACCATCATCGAAGGTGACCACACAATACCGGGCACGGGCATCCCATGTGCCTGATTGCCAGAGATCCAGCAGCTGCTGCAGGGAAAGAAGCGTAAAGTTCTGCTGAAGAAAAGACATGTGCTGAGCAAAAACATTGTCGAGTACATACATTCCTGGCTGCACACAATGACGAGAGACATCCTTTGGGGCCAGTACCCGGTGATACATGAGCATGACGACCTTGCCCCGATGCCGCCAGTGGAACGCACGAATGCCATAAAAGAGGCCGGCCACAGAAATCTTGGCCAGATGTTTCAATCTACTCACAAATTAATCCATCTTGCATAGTGAGTCTTACTTGCTACTTCCAAAGAATTTCGATGACGAACCTGCAACATGCGGCCACCTCAGCTACCTCATCAATAGTTCCAGAGAACTGCTCAGACTCAAGTGCGATAGAAGAATCGGCACACTAGCGCCCCACATTACTACCGTCGGGATCCAAGTAGACCACTGTATACTCCCCTGATCGCCCTAAGCGATGGCGATGACCTGAAAGGACCTCTGACATAGCTAGGCTGCAGCCGGGCTCAATATTGTCGTGCAACTCGACGGCAATCATCCCTATATGATCAATCCACTCGGATGCCCCATTCTGAAATACTTCCTTTTCCGAGCCTTCTACGTCGATTTTTAGTAGATCAATGCGTTGATTCTTAAAATATTGCATCAGCCCTGCAACACCTTGGGCCCTAAGCGACTTAGGATGACCATTTTCCACTTCAACCACCCTGAATGCCCAGGGCTCATCCGTGGGATTAACAATAGCAACTTGTGCCTCTCCAGACCACAACGCCGTTTTCGTGCAGCTGATATTAGGGTAGGCCTTTGTATTCAAGGTTAGTAACTCAAAGTTAGCCTGATCAATTTCCAATGCCAAAATCTTTGCGCCAGGAAATCGGTGAGCAAAATAAATAGAAGCAAGGCCAATATTAGCGCCAGCATCGACAATATTCCGCGGCGACGTCAGGATATCAAACCCTAACTCCCCATCAACAAAAATTTGGATGAACGCTAACACGTCTGAAGTCCCGGCTCGCAGAAAAATCGGAAACTCCAAACCTGGAACACGTACTTCGTGAAGAGTGCCTCGAACTGCATTGACGTGTTGGCGGAGGCGAATCCACAACAAAAACCCGTCCAACTGTCCATATCTCTTACGATATTTCCGGCTTGCTTCAGCAACTTTTGCCAATGTCCGCAACATAAATCCTCAAGCCTTCACTTCGGATCTGAATTAGATTAATGGCTATGGATGCTTCTGAACTTACCGTACGCGCAAAGACCGGCCAGGAGACTTGCTAACTTTACAAGCCAGTATTCGGTCTCTCATACGCCTAATTACGATGAGGTCTTTGAAATAGGCATGCAGATGGACATATTAGCATTTAACGATTATCCGATTCCTTTTGGGATATGGTCGCCCGAAAATTAACCTACTCACAACGATTCGCATGCACGCACCATTTATCAGTATTGGTCAAGGCAATACACACGGATCATCTGCCCTCCTGGCCAGACAACACAAGCAACAATTACCACTTAAAAATAACTCTGTCCGGGTTTATGCCCTGGTTCATCACGTGAGATGGGGCAGTATACCGTGATCAATTCCCTCGGGAGTGGAAGTTAGGCTTCAGAACTGGATTCCTGAACCCTTATTGAGACGTCGGACGGAAGCACCTCTTCGCATCTCTACCCCTAGCTTTGGCGTGCATGATACGCCGGTTCAAAAAACTTGGACTCAGTCAACTTTGGCTTGCGATGCTGAGGGTCCTCATAATCAATTGATCCGGCGCTAGGTAAGATTTGTAGTACATCCAATTGGTCTGCATCATTTTGAATCTCAGCTCACGACTTTCAAATAGCTTGGTTGTTTCTTGAAGGCACTCCTCTGGCGTACAGAATTCAAAGTAGTTCGCACCGTTATCAAAATTGCCAGGCACCTCAGATCGCAATTTCTCTGAAACTATTGCCTTCGAAAAGGCGACATACTCTGCCATCTTCCACCCAATCGAACCATGCAGGCCAGTGGTTGCAATGCAAATGGGATACTGGCGAAGAAGAGCAATATAGTTTTTTTTCCCCGAGACTAGTGCGTCCCCCAATAAAAGATGTCCGTAGTTATCCATGGCATATGCTGTACGAGCGAATCCGCCATAAAATCGCGAGCCAAACTCTTTCCTCAACAGATTAATACAACGAGCTCGCGTCTCATTAATTTCCCTCCGTTCAACCTTTTGCTCAGCAGATAATTCAATGCCCTCACCGGAAGGGTCCCATGCTCGCGCCATAAATAATACTTGGGGATCCTGGTTGTTGATGGGTGGTGAGGCCATATTTACGACTGTTGGCAGGAAACTCAAGGAGAGAAGCTCTGCAATACGCACACACAATTCTTTAGGGAAATCATGAAGCAAATGTTTACGAAATACAAATCTTGCTACTTCATATCGATTCAAACTGCCAGCGTATAATTCATAATTAAGGCCTAAAGGATGCACGCGAGATTTATATTGAACCGGTATCAGATCATTGACATAGCTTCGCTTAAAGTACGCATCAGAAATCTCCAAAGCCTCATTCTGCAATGTGGGACTGTCACTTGTGTCATAGAAAATAATCTTGGAATCATTCAAGACCACAAATAGGCCATTTAATCCATGCGGCCCTAGGCCGTTCATTAATATCCTGCCACTATGAGAATAGTTTCTGAACGTTTGGGTTAGGCCGATTTTTCCAGACATTGCGAGGAGCGAAAACCCGGTATAAATTTGGGAGACATGTGGTGAAAGACTGTACGCAAATATTTTGCATTTCATTATTTACGTGCCCATTAGTTGAAGGAATCTCTCCCAAAGAGTGCCCTCAGTCGTCGGATTGTCAAAATTCACCAAAAACTTAACTAGGCTCGCACATTGCTAGGGTACACTCTGTGCCCCTCGCTGCTATGTTTTGCTTTTCTAATACGAGTCTTCCTTCACATAAAATTCTTGCCTGAGGAGCACGCATCGCAGCAGAACACATACCATTTAGCGATTCCTTCTCATGGCCACTTGAATAAGAGGCTAGAACAAGGTGTAAATGAATGGCGCAACGGCCGATCCTTGAGTGAGCACAATTAAGCTACCCAACAGCACGAGCATTACAATAATAGGCAGTAACCAAAACTTCTTGCGTTCCTTCATGAACGCCCACAACTCTGTCAGGAACTCACCCATACGTCCTCCATTCGCCTAGAATTGTCTCGTCATATGGTTCCGTGGCCTTGCTGGACGCACAACCCGGTAGGTTTCGGCATCTCGACTCAGCGCTCTTCTCATGGAGTCCCAGCCAAACATGCGCATGACTACTCCCATGGGAGTGATGAGTCCAAAATATAGAACCCCCAGAATAATCCTGGTGTTGACCCAGCCCATTACGTGGCCAACCTTCATCCAGACTTTGAAGAGAAGCCCAAGGGTATTTGGTGCCACAAGCCCCAAGAGCATCAGCGGAGCTGCAGGCACGAAGGCCCAAAGACGCAAGGCTTCACCGTGCCGAATCATCGGCCAGATACCAATCACAAAAAATACACTCCCGACGATCAGTCCAAAATTGCGTAGTTCCTTCTTTTCGACCAGTTCATCCATTCAACACCTCTTTGGCTCCTTGACAGCAGTCACGAATCTTCCGAACAGAACCATCCTCACAATCGCAGGAGCACCGAATTGATTTCCAGTCACCGCTTGGACGGCTCCCAGCGAAACACCCGGTCGCCCCGCCAATACCGCATCCAGGCATCAAGAATTGAGAGATTAACTAAGACAAAAAACGACGGCAATCGAAGCAGGCTGTTCTTTGGCATCCAGCTAAACCCTGCATACGCAATTGCCGTGGCATAAAACAGACTCTGTCCCAGCAACAGGACTCCGTACACTGTTGAGTGGGTGACCAATAGGATGTTCGAAATTCCTGCCCCAATCATGGCAAACGGCACAAGCCATCTGCACAACTTATGACTGAATAGTTGCCAGGCGAAGATTCCGTATCGAAAGGGATTCAACATTGGCAGACTTCTCATTAAGACAGCAATTCCTCTTAAGACGGTCCGAACCTTACGTTGATATTCTTTTTTCTCATTGGATAAATTCTTGTAATACCCTATGCTGTCCGGATCCGACACTCCTCGGAGCCCCGCTTTCATTGAATTCAGCAACGTATTGAAATCACTCTGAAGATCGTCGGCCCATGGACTGCAGACAGACCTTCGCGCTGCAAAAAAGGAACCACTGAGTCCGACCAGGGTATTCACCTTAGTTTCCAACTGGCGAAGGAGCATTTCGTATTTAACATAGGCCCCCTCCCCGCTCAGATTCCCTTGAGCATCGACGAATCGATCCACACTGCTCACACAGCCCACGGTCGGATCGTTGAATGGCTTCACAATATTCGCAATACCCTCAACGGGCAATGTGGTGGCAACATCAGAAAAAACTAGTACCTCTCCGCTGGTTTGGCTGACCGCTAGTTTTTGGGCGGCTTCCTTTCCCTTTCGCTCGGGGGCACGTATGAGACGCACGCCTGATGATGCATAGGACCGCACGATCTCGTCAGTCCGGTCAGATGAACAGTCGGACGCCACCACGATCTCAAGACGCTGGCGGGGATATTGTTGCTGAAGACTATTTTCAATCTTTTCCTTGATCCGTGCTTCTTCATTGTAGGCCGTAATGATAAACGTGACCATCGGCTGGATAGCCCCGCTGAGGACGGGTCGGCTCTTAAAAACGGAAATCGCCACCAGGACAAGCAGATAGCCCGCATAGGCATAAAACATAAATGCCAATGAGCCCCAAAATATCCATTCGACGAACCACATCGTGCAATATCCCCGATTACAACGCCGCTCCGCCCAACAAGGACCGCTCCATCTAGAACGTTAACGGACTCTCGGCAACTCCTGCATGTGACCTTGCTTATCCAACTGTTCGGGAGAAGATTTCCTGTTCAACCCCTGTCCCCGTTGAACACTTTCCACGGCTGCACACAAACGGAGGAGATCATCGTCGGACACCAATTCGTGCGTTGGTAACGTGACAAGTCGCTCCGCGATCATGGTCGATTGGGGCACGTGTTGGGAAGAAAGTGTTTCGGAGAGCATGGCAATCTGTTCAACCGAAGAGGGGTACAGCGAACTTACGCCAAGCCCCTCGTCTGCAGATCTTCGGCATAGAGCATCTTTCTCTTGTTTCGATCGCATCAGCACAGGTAGACGAAGATAGACTGATTCTCCTCGGCCGGATGCCTTGACAAGCCGCACGGTCGAGACGAGTGATCTGAGCAGTTGCTCAGCATGTGTCACACGACTTATCCTTGAACTCGTCAGTCGCTTCTTCCAGCGTCGCAACAATCCAGCCCGAACCGGGTCCATACGAGTAATTGGGAAATCCGTATAAAATTTTGTTTCGCCCAGCTTGAGAAACGGAAGTCCGGCAGGGAACCAGTAGCGCGAGGGGTTGATAAGAAATTGCGTGGCCGCGACTTCGAGCCAATTTGTGAGCATGCCGAGGAGCGATTCGTCCGGTAGCTGTGCATATTCCTGAGCCAGAGCTTCACCAATACGATCGTCATTCGTAAGAATGGCACCACCGGAGCCGCACGTGATGTTTTTCCCCCGTCCAAAGCTGAGGAAAGACACGTCGCCTAGAGAACCGAGCACCTTTCCATTTCGATCACCACCGAATGCCTGGGCGACATCTTCCACCACAAAAATACCTCGCGCGTGGCAGAATTCTGCGACGCGCGGCACATCCACTCCAATCCCAAGCAAATGCGTCGCCAAGACACATAACACGTCCGAATCAGCGACTGTCTCGAGATGCGGAAAATCGGGATCGAATGTTAGCGGGTCAACATCGCATAGTCGAACTGACAATCCTGCGCGTACCACGGCTGACGGCACCGAAAAACACGTATATCCAGGAATAACGACCTGAGAACGTCCGGAGAGGCTATGCAACGCCTGGAGGATGAGACTGAGAGCGGCTTTCCCTGATGACACAAACCAAACGTGCTTGACACCGAAGTACGATCGAAACTCAGCCTGCAGTCGGTCCATAGTTACCTGCGGGCGCGCAAGACCCACCAACCCTTGGATGAGGTCACGCCATTCGATCGGTGCAGCCGATGGAGGAAGTGTTCGCTGCAACTTCATGGAAGGTGCTTCACAATGTGAGGTCCCAGCAGATTTGCGACTGCTAGAGGCAACTTCTGCCATACGCGAATAGCTAGCGCGTATTTTGGATTCTGAGGATTCAGCTGAGGCACCTGCCGCCCGTCCCCCATCCAATAGTACCAGTAGAGCTGATGAGGTTGAGCTCCCCATTGTTCCTTAAATCGGTAGGTTCCACTGTCAGGGCTCGATCGTCCAAAGTCGAACACTTGAAAGCCCTGCTGGCATGCATATTCCAGAACGGTGCCATACAGCAGCATATTGGGTGCAAGCCTGTTGAAACGTTTGTCTGAGGCTGCCCAGGGGATTTCCATTGTGGAGCGGAATCCGTAAAGAAAACCCGCGGCAACGGGCACGTCTCCATGCGAAACAATACAGATGCGTGCTTCTTTCGGAAACACTTCGAGGATTTTCGCGAAAAACTCTTTTGCGTAGACTGGGGTTCCCAGGTCGCGCATACAACGGGAAAATACGGCGTAAAACTCCCCCAGGCACTCACTTCCCCCCACGCGCACACTCATCCCTTCTTTTTGTGCTCGACGAACTTGGCTCCGCAACTTTGAGGGGAACCCTTTTAGCAACAGGTCGTACGAATTCGGCAATGAAAGCCGCATCGAGACTTTTCGTTCGGTCGAAACCCAGGCAGTCTTCATCAGCGACTCATGCCGCAGTTCAATATGGGTCGCATCTAGGGCTTTGGCTTTTTCGATGGCGCTTGCTTCAAGCAATCGATACGACTCGGGAGAATTAGCAACGATGCCGCCATAATTCACGAAAGGCAACGACACCAAGAAGCGACCAAAACCTCTGCTCGCCAAGAGGACCAATGGCAGGACTCCTTGCACACGTCCATTCTCTTCTTGCGCGGCCAGGTAGTACGTTTCATGCCCAAAGGCTTCCTCTATAATGCGGCGCCAGCCCGACTGATGGTATCCTGATGTTAAGGGCGAGCTCTGAGCATAGTTGTCCCATGCCAGGAGATCGGCATCAGTACGCCCTAGGATTGAGGCTATCAACGCACTCATGTAATAGGCCTATCGCGGTTTCTTTTCACGATCAACGCGATCGAGAACAGCCGCCAATTCTTTAGTGAGCGAACGGTAGTCAAACCGATTCACGCAAGCCACATCAGGCGGAAGCAGCTTCTGCTTTCCAGTCGCCAGCTCGATTAAGAGTGCCTTGATCCGCGTGACTTCGTTCACACTGCTTATCCCCAGTGCATGACGAGCAACCAAGTTGGCCGTTGCACCTTCTCCACCGATGAGCAATAGCGGCCGTCCAGTTGCAACATATTCGTAAATTTTAGCGGGCACCTGCAGAGGTGAGTCTGGCTGAAGCACAAGCAATACGCTTGATCGCTGCATCTCTCTCAAGCACGCAGCATGGGAAATTGGTGGTTCACGCCGAAGAAACCCTTGCTTCTCAAGATCTACAGCGTACCGTTCACAATCGTGGTCTGTGGTGTCCCACCCCCCGACGAAGCGTAACCGGATTGTTTCCGGCTGCAACTGGCCATTCTGAAACAATTCCCACACTGCTTGCAGCAAGACTCGAGGGGTTCTTTTCCCATACACCGTCCCGAAATGGCACAGCTCATACCCCAAAGACGTCGAAGAAGTATCCATTGGGCTCGGAGAAATCTGTTCTGGAGTCAGCACCTCGCGGTCGAATCCATTAGGTATCCAAGTGCAGCGGTCACGGAGATTGCCATACTCAGCAACTAGGCGTTCACGGAGCTCCTCGGTGTTGGCGATGACATGACTGGCAGCCTGACAGACTCGCGCTTCAGCTGTTCGCGATTTCCTGGTTAATACGTCAGAACTGAAGGAGTAATAAGGATTACAATTCCAGGGATCACGGTAATCCAACACCAGCGGACAGTTGAAATGCTTCGCGAGCGTATCCCCAATTAAGAAACTTGTCCAGGGACCTCCAGTCGCGAGAATGACATCCGGCACATCCCTCTCAACGGTAGACTGCGCTTGTCGCACAGCCGGCATCTGCCACCCGCATTGGCGGTCGGGAAATGCAAATGTCCAATCCAGAAGCAGGTCTTTTAGCGAGCCACGAGTTGTTCCTGGATTTCCTGGCGAGGACATAGCGTCAGCTTTCATACCTCGCTCTGGAGAAACGGTTTTTTGCACCATTCCACGGAATAAATCACGAGCCTGCAATATCTGTTGAAGCCGGTCAACGTAAGGCACTCGCATTACCTGAACGCTCGCCGGCACACGCTCGCCAAGTTTTGGATCTACTTGATGCGAAGGATACACACACTCAGGCGTTGTTGTGATCACTTGTGGCTGCCACCTATAATCAGCCAGATTTCGGCAAAACCCGAGCGGGCGCATCGCGCCACTCGCTGCAACCGGCGGGAAGTAATAAGCTACTATCAGAACTCGCTTCACAAGCTCACCGCTCGCGCTAGGAGAAGATCACAGATCAAGGATTTACAGGCACCGCGGACTAGACTCAAACCGATTACGGCATACCCAGACAGTGAGTTCGAGGCAATAGCACTCTAGAGGATCTCTACGCAGAGAGCGTAGCTTCAAACGAAACCTGCCTCGCTCCCACGATCATGCACTGCACGACAGTAACGAAACGCTTAGGAGATTCAGAAAACGTTATGAATCCAACTCGAATTAGTCGTGTTTAGACGGGCGCTTGGCTCGCAAGACCTGAGAGTATTTCGAATTCCGCCACATGAAACAGTCTGTTGGAAAGATCTACTTCTCCTCGACGGTGCCGATCTAAATCTGCTATCAGCGCACCGGCATGATAAATGCCACGCTCTCGCACCGCCCGACTCCCAAGGATATCCCGAAGGGGCTCATACAGATCATGAGCGAACCACTTCTTGCTCGCGGTGGGAAACCCCATTTTGTCCACTCTGCTCCGCACGGACTCAGGAATCCGCCCTCGCATCCCTTCTCGAAGCACGTACTTATTCCATGGCCCTCGCACCTTCCAATTGTCAGGCAAGCCATGCACAAAGGACACTAACCGATAATCCAAAAACGGCAAACGCGCCTCAACAGAATGGGCCATGGAATTACGATCTTCTATCCGGAGATACAAGGGCAAGGGGGCCGATATCACTGATTGTTTCAATGAACTCGATAGAGCTGCGGAACTTGGCGGCACATCTTCATTGATGAAATGCTGGGTCAAGTCCGCTGAAAACCATGGATTCTGACGGAGACGGGCCTGCCGCCTAGTCTGAGCCCATCTACGATACGCACCGAGCCTATACAATTCCCACGAGAGGCACCGGCTGGCAGCCTCCATCATACGAACACGAGCATTTCCACCATGCGCGTTGGTATACGCTGTCACAGATTGCCAGGCAGCTCCCACCCGTCCTTGCTGTAGGAGCGACACCCAATAGTCCTGAAAATAGCTTGAGTATCCGCCAATTGTTTCATCGGCTCCCTGCCCATTCAAAACCACTCGAATGCCGCTGGATGAAGCCAGACGCATAAGCTGGTACCCCACCACAGCTGTCATGGTATGTACAGGTTCGTCCTGGAACCAAAGAACTTTGTGCAGATCATTCCACAGTTCGGCAGGGCTAGTTTCAAGTTGCCTGAGCTGGGCATGGGTTTGGGTCAGGGTATCCGCAATATACTTTGACTCATCAAACTCCTTTGCCATGTAGCAAAAAGCCTGGAGAGATTCGGGTTGCGCGCCGCCACTTTCATCACGGTGACGCGCGGCCGCACAAATAATCGCTGTCGAATCAAGCCCCCCGGAGAGGCATACCCCAACCGGTACATCGCTTCGCATGCGAATCCGAACCGAGTCCTCAAAAAGATCGGCGAAATTCTCCGCAGGATCGCTCACTGCGTTCTTGGGTAAGGTATCGAGAGACCAAAAACTCCACTCATGCCAGGTACCATCCAACTCCACCTCAAACCCGCTGCCCGGAGGAATCTGTTCAATTCCTTCGTAGAACGTCTCGCCCTGGCTGTCGAGTCGTCCCTCCAGTAAAAACTTGGAAGCAGTCCGCCAATTGATCTCCGGCCGGTGATAACCGGAGGCACGAAGAGCCTTTATTTCCGATGCGAACTGTATCACCTCAGGGCTACGGCTGTAGTACAGCGGTTTCACTCCAAATCGGTCACGGGAGCCAAATATCCGCCGATTCCGCCGATCATAAATGACAAAGGCCCACATACCATTCAATCTCGACAGGCACTCACGACCCCACTCGCGATAGGCGGCAAGTAATACTTCGCTATCCCCGCTCGACCGAAACTGATAACCCAATTGCCGCAGGTCTTCTCGCAACTCTACGTAGTTGAAGATTTCGCCATTGAACACGAGGACATACTGACCATCTTGGCTAATCATTGGCTGATGGCCGGCTTCGGACAAATCAAGGATCGACAGACGCCGAAACCCCATTCCGACAGCACCTTCTACATAGAAGCCACCATCGTCAGGACCTCGATGAAACAGGCTCTTGGCCATTCGTTCCACGGCCGTTCGCTCCACCGAACGACCATTCAGCCCTATAACAACTGCGATTCCACACATAAAATCTACCCGCGGCCTCACTCTTCCATCAGGCCTATTGCCAGAGCTGGGTTACTTCACAACAACCTGGCGAAAATATTCAGTGGCTTTGCGAATACCATCCTCTAACTCCACCTTAGGCTCCCAGCCCAGGAGGCTCTTCGCTCTCGTAATATCGGGGCGTCGCACCTTGGGATCATCGGCAGGGAGAGGCCGTTCCTCGATTACGCTTTTCGAACCGGTTAGCTTCAGAATAATTTCCGCAATCCCGCGAACTGTAAGTTCTCGTGGATTGCCGATATTGACAGGGTCATGAATACTGTCGAATACGGCATCCGGCTTCTGCGTCAGAAATTTTGTGCGATCAGTGCGTTCCGCGACGGACTTATCGGACTTCACCATCAACAACGCCACGATACCACGGACCAAATCATCGACATAGCAAAAGCTGCGCGTCTGAGACCCATCGCCAAACACGGTCAAGGGCTTCCCCTGAAGCGCCTGCACAATAAAGTTCGAGACGACGCGACCATCCTTCGGCCTCATCCTTGGACCATAGGTGTTAAATATCCGAACAATTCTCGTATCCACACCATGGTACCGGTGATAGGCCATCGTCATCGCTTCGGCAAATCGCTTCGCCTCATCGTACACTCCTCTTGCACCAATCGGATTCACATTACCCCAATAGGTTTCCGGCTGAGGATTGAGCAAGGGATCTCCATAAACCTCTGACGTACTGGCCAGCAGGAAGCGAGCACCCTTGGCCTTCGCCAATCCAAGCGCTTTGTGCGTTCCGAGCGCACCCACTTTCAAGGTGGCGATGGGCATTTCCAGATAGTCTTGAGGACTGGCAGGAGAGGCAAAATGCATGACGGCATCCAGCTGCCCGTCAACATGCAAGTAGTCGCACACATTGTATTTCACAAAGCTGAATTTTGGATTTCCAATCAGATGCGCAATATTCTCCGCCCGGCCCGTGATCAAATTATCAAGCGCAATGACATCGTGCCCCTGCCCGACCAAAAGATCAGACAAGTGACTGCCAAGAAACCCTGCACCGCCCGTAATCAAAATTCTCATGAATCGCTCCCCCCTTCGTATTCCAGACGCTACGGTTAGTCGAGTTCAAACTCCTTCTTCCAATCCGAATCGCCCTCAAGCGGTTTCTGCTCCGATTTGATCAACACACAATTCTCCAGCACAAGGACGTCCATTTCGGTCCGCATGAAGCACCTGTAGGCATCTTCAGGCGTGCTGACAATGGGCTCTCCGCGAACATTAAAAGAGGTATTCACCAACACCGCATGTCCGGTCCTGGCCTCAAAAGCCTTGAGCAGGGCGTAATATCGGGGATTCGTTTCCTCGTGCACGGTCTGAACTCGCGCCGAATAATCGAGATGGGTAACAGCAGGAATGTCGGATCGTGGAATATTCAACAACTCAATTCCCCACAACCCATCTTGTGCCGAGGTCATCGGGAGACGTCGTTTTTCAACAACGGGAGCCACGAGCAACATATAGGGGCTGTCGGCATCCAGAATAAAGTAGTCAGAGGCCCTCTCGCGCAAAACTGACGGGGCAAAAGGACGAAAAGATTCCCGATACTTAATCTTAAGATTCATCACCGACTGCATATCCCTGTTGCGGGCATCCCCCAAGATACTGCGCCCACCTAACGCGCGAGGGCCAAACTCCATGCGTCCCTGCAACCAACCCACGACTTTTCCCGCAGCTAGCTCTTCAGCCACGCGCGCATACAACTGCCCGTCATCAAGCCTGACATAAGGGGCATCAGTTTTTTTCAGATACGCTTCAATTTCTTCGTTGGTATGAGATGGTCCTAAATAAGACCCTTTGATACCATCCTTTCCAGGAATCACTTTGCGAGGCTGCTGCTCATACTGATACCAGGCAGTCAATGCGGCCCCTAAGGCTCCACCGGCATCACCAGCCGCCGGTTGTATCCAGAGCCCCTTGAATGGCCCTTCTCGAAGAATGCGTCCATTCCCCACACAATTGAGGGCTACCCCCCCGGCCATGCACATGTAGTCCGCACCGGTCTCCCGATGCAGGGTACGAGACAGTCGCAGCATGACCTCCTCGGTCACTTCCTGAACTGACCGTGCCAGGTCCATTTCTCGCTGGGTCAGTTTCGATTCTGGCTTGCGAGGCGGACCTCCAAAGACTTCATCAAACTTGCTCCCGGTCATAGTAAGACCAGTGCAATAGTTGAAGTAGTCCATGTTCAAACGAAATGTCCCATCCGACTTTACGTCTAACAAATGTTCATAAATTGCCTTCACATATTTGGGTTCGCCATAAGGAGCGAGCCCCATGACCTTATATTCACCGGAGTTCACCTTGAAACCGGTGTAATATGTGAACGCGGAATACAAGAGTCCTAGGGAGTGGGGAAACGGAATCTCCCAGAGCGGTGTAAGTGAGTTCCCCTGCCCAAGCCAGGCTGATGTGGTTGCCCACTCCCCGACACCATCCATGCAGAGTACAACCGCTTTCTCATACGGCGACGGGAAAAACGCGGATGCGGCATGCGACTCATGATGTTCAGAGAACAAGATCTGCGGCAAAGTCGTGCGTGTCATCTCTGGACCATGGACCAGAAATTCTTTCTGAAGCAAACTCTTTAACAGCAGCTTTTCTTTCAACCACACCGGCATGGCAGCCACGAACGACTGTACCCCTCGAGGAGCAAATGCGAGATAGGTTTCCAAGAGTCGCTCAAATTTCACCAGCGGTTTGTCGTAAAAAACCAGGTATCGTACATCCTGTAGCGTGATTTTTCCTTCTTGAAGGCAATACTCAATCGCCTTATGAGGAAACCCGGGATCATGCTTCTTTCTGGTGAAGCGCTCTTCCTGGGCCGCTGCAATGATTTCTCCGTCACGCACTAAACAGGCTGCGCTATCGTGGTAAAACGCAGAAATCCCGAGAATGTTCATGTTTGCTCCCCGCCCATGGAATAAACCGATACATTCAACAATCTAGCACCATTCCAGCTTTCTCGCAGCACCATCAGAAGAGGGAGACGACTGTTTTCTGAAGATATAGATGTTTCCACCGAAGCTACTGAGGAACCTGGCACTCGTTGATCAATCCAAGGTATCGATTGGCAATCACTTCCCAGTTGTACTCACGACAAGCCCATTCTTTTCCCCGTTTAGCCAGTGTCTCTCGAAAGGGGGCATCCGAGCACAAACGAATCAGGCCGGATGCCAATGCCCCGGGATCATCCGGAGGCACCAGAATACCTGTCGTCCCATCCTGGACAATTTCTGGCACACCATCAACCTTGCTCGCGATGACGGCTTTTCCACATGCCATCGCCTCGGCTATAACCAACGGCATACCTTCCGCTCGAGACGCCAACACAAAAGCCAGGCATGATTTCATCAATCGGAGAACCTGTTCATGAGTTTGATTACCTAAAAATCTGACTTGGTCGGAGACTCCCTGCTCAAGTGCCTGACGCACCAACGCATCACGCTCCGGACCATCGCCCGCAACGACAAGGTAAAGATGCACACCTCGCTGCTTGGCTTCTTGCAAGGAAGCAATGACGATATCGATCCCCTTCCTATGGATCAGATGCCCTGCCGTCAATAGATAGTTCGATGGCAGTCCATGATTTAAATTTCCTCCCTCGACCGCCTCGATAACATCCAACGGCGCACCATTTGGAAGCAGCTGAATCCGCCGAAGATGCACACCTTGCAACACAGATTCGACTTTGGACAAGAGCGTGCGCGAGACACCCAACACCACATCTGCCTTCTCAAGAAGAAACCGTACCAACCGCTGCTCCCGTGGATCCCACAGTGAGAGGTCGTGTGCATCGTTTCCCTGGTAGGTGACGAATAGAGCGCCTCCAAATACGCGCTTCAATACCCCAAAATAAAACATCGCGGGTAGCGGATACTGAATCAAAATTGCGTCGAGTCGCCTTCGCTTCGCCAACCACAGAAGCTGCAGCGCTGTCATTGGAAACCACAAGTAACACATCAGAACAGCCCGGAAAGGGTGCTTTGACGACACAGGCGATCGAAGATACATGCCGTACACTGGTGTTCCATCCAATGTCTCAACTTGGCGAAGCCGATTCTCTCGATCGGCGACAAAAATAGTGACCGTGTGGCCTTTTTTTTGAAATTCCCCAGTGAGTCGAGCCACAACGGTACTGATCCCGCCGGTCAAGGAGGGTCGCCAAGGGGTTACCAGCATGATGTTCATATGTGTAGTGGTACCCGCTGATTCATGTCTTCGCGTCAAGGTCAGGATTTATTCCAGGAGTTTGAGCCCCGCTACGACAGACATAAGACTTGACCATGTCCATGTACAACTCAATCCGGAGAGGCCATTCCCGAATTAAACTACGAAGCCGCTGACGGGCAACCGCACCTGAACATTCCAACCGCTCTAGATAAGCCAATTGTCGTTGATTCACGTACAACTGCGATTTGACCAGTTGTACTATCTCACCACCATGACTCTGCTCGAGTCTGTAGTTCTTGAGGAGAATCTCGTATATCTTTGCAAAATCTTCCAGCAAGCGACGGTGACTGGACATCAGGCTACCCGCTCTCCAGCGATATTGCCCCAGCGGCTCGGCTAAATAGCCAACTTCGTAACCTTCCAGCACAACCTGGATCCAATGCAAATAGTCTTGGGCCACCGGCAACCGCACATCAAAACTTCCGGCAGCATCAAACGCCTGACGTCGCTCAAGCACCGTCAATGTTTGAATATGAGACCGCTGCAGTATGTCTCGAAGGCATTCACCTTGAGGAATCGGCCTTCCGGTTTCCTGATTAAACCGAGCATGTAGCACGGTGTCCGATTCATCAATAACCGCTATTTCAGTGTGAACAAACCCGCATGCAGGATTTGCGTCGAGATATTCAACCTGACGCGCCAATTTTGTGGGCTCCCACAAATCATCGGCGTCAAGATACGCGACAAATTCTCCGTTGGCTCTGGAGAGAGCCGCATTCCGTGCCGCAGACGCCCCTTGATTGGCCTGGTACACGCAACACAGGGCATTGTCATACTGCGCCAACACTGCTTGGGTTCCATCTGTCGATCCATCGTCGACCACGATGATTTCGAAATCTCGATAGGTCTGTCGTAACGCCGAATCGATGGTCCGCCCGATGAATCGTTCACAATTGAATGTCGGGATCACGACTGATACGCGGGGCATGTGGGGACTTACCCAGAAAAACGACCTACGCAACTCTGTCCGACAGCCGGGGTCGCAAAGCTGTCAGTGTCTTTTCCGTCGCCTTCTCCCATGAAAACCACTCGGCCGCAAGCTTCAGCGCACCGGCGCGAAGACGATTGCGCAAATCAGCATGATCCATCACATCCAACAACAGAGCCGCTACACCCTGGGGATCCCTCGGCTCACAAGTCAGAACATTTTCTCCATGGACAAACGCCTTATCCATAAGAGGTCCGCGTGTCACAATGATCGGCAGGCCGTGCGCAACCATCGACGCAAACGAACTGTTATTCAATTGAACGCCCTCCAGAAATGGCAGTACACAGACATCAGATGCGTGCAGCAACAGGGACGCCTCCTCTTCCTCCGACTTGAATGCTCCCGTCCACGTTGTGCGATCGTCGATGTGCAATTCCTTCGCGAGCGCCTGCATCTCGTCAAAGTACGAAGCCCCTCCCTCGACATCCAACCCCACCTTCCCTCCGATGAACAAGAGCCTCGCCCCAGGCCGCTGAGCGGAAACGGTCGCGAACGCTCGCAACAGCGTTTCAATTCCTTTGATGGGATAAAGGTATCCGAAAAATGTCACGATGAACTCGGTAGGCTTCACTCCCAATCGCATCCGCCCACGTTCGCGGGCCACACCATCTGCATTTGACGCGATAAAGAGATTCGGAGGCGGCGGAATCAAAGCGACCTTTTCTCTAACAGGAGGCCATTCCTCGATCAACATGGCGCGATGACGTTCGCACAGGGCGATGACCGTATCACTATCTCGCAATAACGTCCCCGAGCTATACGCCACATTTTGAGTACCAGCCCATCGAACCATCAGTTTTCGAAACACGCGGGAAATGAGTCCAGTCTTCGAGGGGTCGGCCCCAACAAACGCGCTCTCGTAACGCGTCACAAATGGCACATCTGGAAATATTTTTTTACACAGCGTAGGGAGGAACGTCACCATCGGATGAAAGTGATACATGAGACCGATATACATGAGGAACACCGCATCCGGCGCGCAGCTTTTAAGAAAAGATTGGGCGCGTAGCAACTCCGACCAGTCCCAACGCTCCATGATGGGGTGGACATGGATTCGAGAATCGGCAGTGCCAACATTCATGCTTGATGTGAGTACGTGAACATCAATTCCGCGCTCAACCAATTGTTGGCACAAATGGAAGGTATTCGTGGCCTCACCGGCATGCATGGGAGGATAGGCCGCTGAAATCACCAAAACTTTCATCGCGTATGCGCTTCTTTTCGTCCGGATTGTTGGCAAAAATATTTAACTGGTCACATTCACTGCCGCAGCACGCCGACGCCACGACTCGTGAATCTCTTCAAATATATGATTCAATGTTTTCGTAATACCCCAGGAAGGATAGTGAGTGGTCATTTTCTTCAAATTGCTGATATAGCAAATGTGATCGCCCTCACGGTTTTTGTCGACATACTCGTACAACATCTTTTTTCCAGAAACCGCTTCGATCAGCTCAAACGCTTCAAAAATCGAACAGCTGTTTCCGCGCCCGCCTCCCAAGTTGTACACTTCACCACTTCGTGGCTTCTCGATGAATGCGTGAATAAATCGAGCGACATCTAGAGAGTGAATGTTGTCGCGAACCTGCTTTCCCTTGTAACCGAAGATGCTGTACTTCCGACCTTCCAAGTTACACTTAACGAGGTAGCTCAGAAAGCCATGCAACTCCACCCCCGAATGATTGGGTCCTGTAAGACAACCTCCGCGCAAACAACACGTTTTCATACCGAAGTAGCGCCCATACTCTTGCACCATGATGTCGGCTGCCACCTTGGAGGCCCCAAAGAGGGAGTGCTTGGATTGATCGATCCGCATGTGCTCGGCAATCCCATCGAAGTCGTTGGGGGAAGCATAGTCCCAGCGTTTGGCCTGTTCCACCAGAGCCAATTCATTCGGGGCATCCCCATAGACCTTATTCGTAGACATGTGCACGAAGACCGTCTCCGGTGTGTGCAACCTGGTGGCCTCTAGCAAATTGATGGTTCCGACCGCATTTGTGTCGAAATCGTCGAATGGTATTTTGGCGGCCAAGTCATGTGACGGTTGTGCCGCCGTATGCACGATGACATCCGGCCTGAGTTCCTGAATAAGCGCGAGCGCTCCCTTCCGGTCTCGAATGTCGAGTTCATGATGTCGAAACTTCTTCAAGTCAGCCTGCAGGCGGCGTTGGTTCCAACGCGTATCTCCTTGCGGACCAAAGAACGTCGCGCGAGTGTTGTTGTCAACGCCATGGATCAACCAGCCTTGGCCATGAAAATAGGCACACACTTCAGAGCCGATGAGGCCGGATGAGCCGGTGACAAGCATTCGTTTCATGATGTGCTATCGCTCCTTCTCTATCTCGATCGATACACTATCTAGATTCTTTTGATGTCGTCTCATTTCCGTATTTCTAGATGGATAGGTGAATGCACTTTGATTCGACACAAATCTCACGATTCTTTTGGCGCGTAGATAAGTTCACCGGAACGCCCAGTTTCGTCATCATACAAGGCGACAATTTCATCGGGGATGTGGGAGAGGTCTGTCCCACGTAAATAGTCCCTCATCGTGGTCCCCGTACATGCTTCATCTACACGAGGCGCACCGCGCCGCGCTACCGCATCGTCGGTATTTACACATCGAAAATCTATACTGAACCTGGTCTTTCCAGATGTATTAGGCACACTGGAATGCATTTGAGCCGCAGAGAAGAGAATAACGCCCCCGGCCGGAACAATTAATCGAACTTGCGGATCTAGCTCCAGTGGCTCAGACGGGCGTGGAAGGGGTCGAGGATCCTGCTTAATAAACTGCGAAACATGCCCGCCACGATGCTGCTGATTCCACAAATAGTAATTGTACCCACTCGATGTATTGGAAACCGGAACGTTCCAGTAGCGAGGATGAAAAGCCATGGCGTTATCAGATTGGATATCGTAGATGGGAATCCACCAATTGATTTGAAACATCGGTGCGGAATACCAGGTATCCCGGTGCGGGTGCCAGGCATAGGCAATTCCTGTCGTCAAATAGTTATCACTCGTCGAACTGCGCATTTTGGGCACATCAAAGTAGGTTGTCTTCAGGTCGCAGCCCAATTCCCGCAACAGCGCCTGGAGAAGGCGCTTAGACTCCGGGTGATGAATGAACTGCGGTTTAAGTTTTCCCAATACGTCGGCATAAGACTCAACCGACATATGGTACTGAGCCTTTTCAGGATCGTGGGGGGCAAATGCATCCTTGATCAAACTCTTTGCAAATTCAACAAGAGCTAGCGACGAGGGCCGCGGCGAGTAAACAAACAACTGGCCATTGAATAATCTCTGTCGACGCACCTCATCAGTTACCTGAGCATCGTAATACACGGTGTTACTCATAAAGCATCCCCCTCCGCGCCATTAAGGCCGGCCCCCTCGTGACTCCTCCAAGAGATTGCACTCCTTCAACGCGCAGGCGGCCGCGTGAATGACTTCGAATGGAGTGTTTGCACGTTCGGCGATATCAAGCAACGTATGCTGCCCGTCAGACAGATTTAATACCCAAAGGAGAGCCATTTCCTTCTGAGCACCTTCCTTCTGGCCGGCGATGGCACGGTACAGACCGCGCCTCCCAAGTTGTGGCTCGCAACACGGATTTGTATTGAGAAATCGTGCATCATTCTCAATCACATGAATGGCGTGTAAAAGGATCTCCAGCGATTCCTGAAGCGCTTCAGCCGCGACAAATTCGAGGTTGTCTGCGGACGTATGGTACTCAGGATACTCCCCGTGAGACGTTCGCATGAAACACCCCACTGGCAGATTAAACCCCGGGGAACAATACTGCCGCTCATCATAGCCGTAGGGGGAAAAATCGACCACCCGATGAGCACGAACACGATGATTTAGTATGTGCGTGATCGCTCGATCCACATAAGCATTTCCCTGGCGACTTCGCTTGTACGTCACGTTGCCAGAATCGCCAACACCCGTAAGAACGACTCCATGACGAATGAGGTTTGTCCGCTCCTGATTCTGAGCCAACCAAGTGATCGAGCCAATCGTTCCCGGAATAAACACAAAGCGATATGAAAACCTCCGAACAATCTTTTGCATCACCTTCGCTAAATAGGTGGCAACAGCGATACCGGACAAATTATCGTTGCACAGTGATGGATGGCAGACGTGACACGAGATCAGCACTTCTTCCTCAGTCGCCCCAGGAAGAAATACTTCTCCATAGCTTAAATGACCAGGCTGAAGAGACGAATCAATACAAACCTCGTATTCCGGCTCGTTGAGCTCGGACAGCTGGCGATGAGTAAGACAGAACCCCCAATTCTCCTTGTAATAGGATGTCCTATAAGGAATCCAATCAGGGCGTTCAGGAAGAGAATGGAGATGCCCGTCGAGATCGGCGCGCTTAAAGGTCCCCCTTACCGGAACACTGTAATTCACGACGTGTAAATTGTTCTTGCGAAAATCTACGACCCTCTCACCACGGGTTGTGGCAATGTACGCGTCTTGAATGTTCCACTCCAGAGGGACAGTCCAGTCGAAGACTTTCGTTCCACTGGCCACCTCACGGATTTCCAGAGGGACATGTTGCTGAAGTTGCCGCAACGTTTCGCGAACCCCCTCACCAGTGATACTTCGGCAAATCGGGTACAACATGGACATAAAATCATGAAGTAATTGCCCTTCCCTGGTAGTAGCCAATACTTCATTAATTTTGCTGAATTCCATGAGGTGATTATCCTGCATAATCCGGATAGGTGCGGTCCTTCTCCGAAATAACCCGCACTTGTTCCGGCCAGGTGATCTTAAAGCTCGGATCATCCCACCTAAACCCTCGCGCGCAATCTGGGACATAATATTCTGACATCTGATACAAGACCTCGGTGTCCGCAGTCAGAGTAATGAACCCATGAGCAAAATGCTTGGGAATGTAGAGACTTCGACGATTTTCTGCAGAGAGCAACACGGAAAACGTTCTTTTGTATGTTGGGGAATCGGCGCGAAGATCAGCGATGACGTCATGAATTGCGCCGCTCGTACACCGCACAACTTTCACCTCAGCGGCAGGAGCAACCTGGTAGTGCATGCCTCGCAACGTACCCCGCAACTTATTGTAGGACACATTGCATTGCACTAACCCGGCATCCAACCCCTTGGCTTGAAATTCCTTCACACACCAGCTGCGTGCAAAAAATCCTCGCTCATCTTCTAATCGATCAAGATCGATAGTGAAGGCTCCCTTGAGAGCCGTCTCGTGAAAAATCACGCCAGAACCTTCACTTCTGGAATAGGCACAACAAACTGTCCGCCCCATTCTCTGATAAACGACATCTGCTGCATCACCTCATCACGGATATTCCAAGGCAGGATGAGCACGTAATCGGGCTTTGTCTCTTTGATTTTGTCTGGGTGGAAAATTGGAATTCGCACACCAGGAAGTAAGTGGCCCTGCTTGTAAGGACTTCGGTCCACTGTGTAGTCGAGAAAATCCGTCCGAATCCCGCAATAGTTGAGGAGCGTGTTCCCCTTCGCTGGGGCGCCATATCCGACCACTGACTTTCCGCTTTCTTTGGCTCCAATCAAAAAGGTCAGCAATTTCTGCTTTGTCTTTTCGACCTGAGATGCAAAGCTCAGATAGTGCTGTAATTTGCCAAACCCTGCCTGTGCCTCTCTTTGTCGTAATTCGACAATGCGTGATCCGATAGGCTTTGAGGCATCGTTGGTGTGTCGTGCATAAATTCGCAGTGAGCCGCCATGCGTGGGGAGTTCTTCCACATCAAACAGGGTAAGCCCGTGTTTTGCAAAAACCCGTTCCACTGCAAGCAAGGATAGATACGAGAAATGTTCGTGATAAATGGTGTCAAACTGATTTTCTGCCATGAGCCGCATAAGGTGAGGGAACTCCATCGTGATGACACCTTTGGGCTTCAGGAGAATCTTCAGACCGCCTACGAAATCATTAATATTGGGCACATGAGCCAAGACGTTGTTTCCGATCAGCAAATCTGCCCGCTTTTTCTTTTTCGCCAGCTCGCGAGCGGTTTTGACTCCCAAGAACTTGACGACCGAAGGAATGCCCTTCTTTTTTGCCACAGCCGCCACGTTCGCCGCTGGCTCAATCCCTAATACCGGCACCCCGCGCTGGAGAAAGTACTGTAGGAGATATCCGTCGTTACTGGCGATCTCCACGACATGATGTTGGGCGCCCAAAGCAAACCGTTCAGCAACGTTTTCGACATAGCGCTTCGCATGGTCCAACCAGCTCTCCGAGTAGGATGAGAAGTATGCATAGTCGCCAAAAATACTTTGAGGACTTGTGAACTCCTCCAATTGGACGAGTAAGCACTCTCCGCAAACATACACATGCAACGGATAAAACGGCTCCATTCGATTGGACTCTTCCGATTTGATATACGAATTAGCCAGAGGTGACATGCCTAAATCAACGAATGTCTTATCGAGAGAAGCTCCGCAAAACCGACAAGCCCGATCATGGCGAGTAGCGACAGAACGTTTCGGCTTTGAGGACTGTTTTTTGCTCGTCTTGGACCGAGTCACACGCTTCATTACCATCGCCTCCCTCACCCTCCCTTTTCAGGCTCAGTGACAGCTATCAAAATCTAACTCAACTGGCGCACAACCCACGTGTTCTTTCAGGTGGGACACATCCCCCCGCACGACATTTATGCGGAGCAGTTCAACTATTGGAACTCCATCGCAGGTCCTCTGTTAAACATCCTTGAGCCTTGAGATCTTTCAACATGTTCAGCCGAATAAGATGCGAGTTTCGAAATTCACAATCCGTAAAGTTCATTTTTTCAAGTCCCATCCTCAGATCTTCGATGGCTGCATGTAAATCCATCTGAGGTTGATATTGGGGCGCTAGACGGCGGAACGTCTCGAAGCTCACGCGGTAAGACCGCTTATCCGGTTGAGCATTCTGATTGATGGAAATTTCCACATTCGGGATGGCTTTTGAAACGGCAGCCGCGAGATCTCGCACCTGATAGTTCCACTCGTCACTTCCCACGTTCACTGACAAGAATTCTCCGCCGGATGAAGATTTTCGTTGCACGCCCCAATCGATTGCTCTAGCCATGTCCTTAATATGGATTAACGGTCGCCAGGGAGTGCCATCGCTCAGAATGGTAATTTTTCGAGCGGTGACCGCACTGGCCACAAAATCATTCAGCACCAAGTCTAAACGCAACCGCTCGCTCATTCCGCAAGCGGTGGCAAATCGCAAACAGGTCACTGCAAAATCGTGCCGTGCAAGGTTCACCAAGTCCTGCTCTGCTCCCACCTTAGATTTTGCATAGGCCGTAAGAGGGTTGACTGCCGACGCTTCAGTCTTCGCTCCGCCTTCCGCAAAGCCGTATACACTGCAGCTCGAGGCGAAGACAAAGCTTTTTGCGCCTGCTGATCGCGCCTGATCGGCAAGGGTAATGGCAGCACGATGATTCACATCGAGCGTAATCTCTTCGAACGAGGCTCCCATGGGATCATTGGAGATGGCTGCGAGGTACACCACAGCATCTACGCCCCTGAGCAGGTCCTTATCCACCGACCGGACATCAGCAAATATTTGCGCATCGACTCTGCACTCAGGAAGATACCGACTCGCGGTCAAGCAAGTGGCAAAATACCCCATGTCCAATCCCACGAGCGTTGCATCTGGATATGACGCTCTTAAACGCTTCACCACAGTTGGACCGATATAACCCATGTTGCCCGTAATCAGGATTTTCATTGAGCTTCTCTCATTTTAGTGTGGCTTTAATCTGTTGACACACGTGCTCCGAAAACGGCAGGGAACATGTAAAGGCGGGAGAAACTGCATTCAGGACATGCATTGAATGCTCATTCCCCTCCAAAACGAAGTCCATTTCGAGCTTACGTTTCTTGATATCTACGAGCTGTGCCCGAATCCCTGGCTTTCCCCAGGTTTGATAGTGCTCGGGCTTGATTCCCTCAGCTAATTCACTCGCCAATGCGACCATCGTTGATTTTGAATATTTTGTGAGTTCCCGCATTGCGAGAGTCTTAAAATCAAAATTGGATGTCGCCAGAAGCCCCATTCCCCGCAATGCAACCTCGAAAAACTCATCCCAGTGAAAATTGGCGATCCCCCCGTAATGTTCCCGCCACAGCCCTGGAATTGCTGTAGGGCCGATCTTGATCTTTCCGCTGGCAGCTACGGTGAAATGCACGCCCAGAAATGGATTCTTCAGATCCGGCACTGGATAAATATTGGTACGAATTGCTTTCGATGGTTCACTGGAATAGAGATAGAGACCTTTGAATGGAAGGATGCGATAGTGCTCAGAAAAGCCATATTCACGAGCAATTCTATCCGCATAGAGCCCAGCCGCGTTCACAACGTACCCGACATCAAACACTCCCGCCGTCGTCACCACACGCTTCTTTGTCGATGTCAAATAACGAACTCCGCAATGAAGCTGCACACCCTCCTGAAAGGCGTCTTTCTTCATGGCCCCCATCACCAACGTGGGGTCAACCGTAGACGTCGCAGGAGAGAACAAGGCCCGTTCACATGTCTTGACCCGCGGCTCAATCGATTTGGCCTCCTCGGCTGAAATCGAGTCGAGCGGAATTCCGTTAGCCTGCCCCCTCCGGACAAGTTCATCAAGACCTGCGTGATCGGCCCGATCTCTGGCTACAACTAGTTTCCCGCACTTGTTCAGCGGAATGCCCTTTGCTTCGCAATATTGCGTGAGGAGACGATTACCCTGCCATGTGAACTTTGCCTTCAGGCTATCGGGGGAATAGTAGAACCCAGCGTGCAGGACACCACTATTGCGGCCGCTGGCGTGCAGTCCGCAATCCGCCTCTTTTTCGAGCAGATGCACCGATGATCCTGGGTAGAGACGCCTCAGTTGGCGGGAAATATTCAGTCCGATGACCCCACCACCAATGACAAGAAAATCAGCTTGCACGTGTTCCTACCATACTTTCCAAGGAGCTTTTCCGGAGTTCCACAGTTCCTCAAGATACGATTTCTCTTTCAGGGTATCCATGCAGGACCAAAACCCGTAGTGTTTGAATCCCATCATTTCGCCCGCACGCGCCAATCGTTCAACTGGATCACGCTCCCACACCGTTTCATCGCCATCGATATAATCCAGCACTTTCGTGCTGAGGACGAAAAACCCCCCATTGATCCAGCCCTCTCCGGACTCCGGCTTCTCAAAAAAATCCGTCACCCGATCGCCTTCAAAACCAATCCGCCCAAACCTGGCGGGAGAGCGAACGGACGTCATTGTTGCAAGCTTCCCGTGCGAGCGGTGAAATTCCAGCAACTTATTCATGTCGATGTCGGCAACTCCGTCACCATAGGTCAGCATAAAAGATTCATCGCCACGAAGCCATTTCTTTAACCGTTTCACTCGGCCACCAGTCATTGTTGTCTGGCCGGTATCCGCAAGGTGAACGATCCACTTGGGCTGATTCCCATCGTGAATTGTCGTCGCACCGGTTGAAAGGTCAACAGATAAGTCGTTATTAATTGCAAAGAAATTGAGGAAATACTCCTTGATCATTTCCCCCTTATAGCCCAGCGCCACCACGAACTCTGTGATTCCATGGGCTGCGTGTATTTGCATAATGTGCCAGAGAATCGGCTTCCCACCAATTTCGACCATCGGTTTGGGGCGTAATACGGTTTCTTCTGAAAGTCGAGTCCCCAGCCCACCCGCTAAAATCACCGCCTTCATGCGCATACCTCCAACAGCCAATGGTTCCGAATAACAAACACCAATTCATACACTGTTTGACAGAGTCTCAAAGAGTTTCCCAGACGGCTACGCACCACGAAGAATAGCCTCAGTAGCAGTAGAAAATGCCGGCCAAACCTACACCACAAGAGTAGCACAGCCGGCCAGAAAAGATTTCACTTTGAACCGAATGCACCGCCTCGTGATTTAGGGGTAACACACATCGAATCCAGGTAGGTAAATGTCTCTCTATACTGATGGAGGCTGTCTTGTAAAAGACTACCGCCTAAGAAATTAGCACGAGTAGGATGTAGACCCTTGAGGACTGCCATATGCCCCCACGATCTACACTTAGAGGAAACCCAAACTTACCAATGAATCTTGACGAAACAAGAAGCTATCGTCTACTGATCATGCTGCAACATGCGCATCGGCGTTGGTAGAAACGCGGCTCGCCACACTAATTAGATGATGCAGCCGAGACGCTCCCCGACAATAATGTCTTTCCTGCACCATTCCCTGAAGTTAGTGCCATACATTGCATCTGTTCTATCTGAGGAAATACCTGTCGTATGGGAGCAAAGGAAAAATCTTCGAGGAGCGCCCGCAATCGGCCTTCTGTCTTATCAAGATTCAAGTAGTGTCGCATTCTCGACACCATAGACCCTTCCATTCTTGGTTGATCAGGGTCAAATTCCCACGGGTGCATATACATAACTAAAGGAGCCCCTTCGCCCTCTAGCTTACGTAGAAGGGCACGTAAAACTGGGTATGGGTAAAGCCGGAAGTAACCTCCGCCAGCAACTGGCAATCGAACACCTAGACATTTAACGGTTGAGGGAGGCACTTCCCATAATGATCCTGATGCGGTCGACAATTGATGCAGTTCAGGATTTGCAGAGGGCACGCCATAACGATCATGCACTACCGGAAAAATACTCGAATCATAAATATAGCCCTCTTCCACTAAAACTTGAGTCGCCCATATCGTGTCCTTCGTGATAGAAAAGCTTGGAGCACGATATCCCAACACTGGCTTTGAAAGAATGCCTTCCAAGATCGCCTTGGCCTTTCGAATATCTTCTCGAAAAACGACTGGAGTTTGGGATGTTATGAGTTCGTGGGCATACCCGTGCGAGGCGACTTCATGTCCTGCCGACGCAATTTGACGGACCAAGGATGGATATCGCTCTGCAACCCATCCGAGAATAAAGAAAGTCGCTTGGACGCCATTTTTAGCCAGCAACTCAAGTAGTTTTTCTGTATTTGCCTGTACCCGACTTTCAAATTGATCCCAATGCCTTCTCCTCATTGGAGATTCGAAAGCCGAAACCTGAAAGTGTTCTTCCACGTCAAATGACAAACAATGTTTCGCAGTCGCATCAGGCATAGGCTCTTTCTACCGTGCCCCTTCTCCCATTAACATAACCTTAATTGTGTGAACAACAATTCGCAGATCTAGGGCCAAGGACAAATTCTTCACATAAAAAAGATCATATTGAAGTTTGACGTGCGAGTCTTCCTTTGAGGCACCATACCGAAAACGCGTTTGCGCCCAACCGGTAATTCCCGGGCGAACAGTATGTCGCAAATCATAATACGGGATGGTGTTTCTCAATTCTTGCACAAACACGGGTCGCTCAGGTCTCGGGCCGACCAAACTCATCTCTCCCTTCATCACATTGATCAACTGCGGGAGTTCATCTAACCTCCACTTTCGGATCCAGCGACCAACCCTCGACACACGCGGATCTTCGCTTGAGGCCCACCGAGCACCGCTTTGCTCAGCATCCTGACGCATTGATCTAAACTTCCAAATCATATACGGACGGCCTCTTAGTCCGACTCGCATTTGCCTGTAAAATACTGGCCCCGAGGAATCCGCCTTGATAATAATGGACAACACCACTACAAGTGGCAGGAGGGCGATCATTCCGATTATTGCAACAAGGACATCCAGCGCCCGCTTTAAAAGCATCGTTACTAATCGACGCCGAAACCCTGTAGAAAAAATAAGCGCGCTCGGCTTAAGGTGATCGATTGAGAGCCGCCCTGACTCTTCCTCATATAAGTAGTGGCCATCGACCACATCCCGTCCCATAGCTTTCATATCAAGAAGCGTTTGAACGGGCAACACCGCACGACGATCCTCTAAACACACCGCAACCGTATGAACTTGATATCGCTCGGCAATCTCAAATAATTGATCGTACGTACCGATTATGCTTGGATTGACTAAACGCTCACCCACCCGACTAGCATCCTTGTCAAGAAATCCTACTACTTCTGTAAAGCCAGTACGTTTCGAAAGTAACGTCTGGCAGAGGTCTCTAGCCAAAGGCCCAACTCCAAGAATTAATACTCGTCTGGTGAACTTTGGAAAGCTAACAGAAACCGAGACGAGCGGCTGCTGGCTGACCAAAGGCTCTAGGCCAATCTCTTGTTCTGACTTACTTGAGCTGTTCATGATGAGCTTCGCGGTAATACTCCTGCTGCATATAGTAAGGGGTCGTGTGGGCATCCAAACCATTCAATATAATCCCGACATTCGTGGTGTCACCAATGGCCTTTAATGCCTTTTGGACTACATCACGACCGGTCATACTTGCCTTTACTACATAGGCAAGTAGATCCCCCATGCTTGCTAAAACCTGCATATCAGCAAGCGGCAGCACGGGCGGTGCATCAATAATTACATAGTCAAACTTCTCTTTCAGTTCAGCAATCAAATCAGCCAGCTGATGCATCTTTGACAAGGCTAGCGGATTGTCTCCGACAGCACCAGCTGGAAGAATCCATGGGCCCGCCTCACCTAGTCTCTGGACACAATCTTCAACAGCCTTTGTGCCACGCAACACTTCCACTAACCCGGGATGCTGCCAAACCCCCGCATAAATATGCTGCATCGGCCGCTTGAGATCACAATCAATCACTATGGTTCTACGATCAAGATCTTTGGCTAGAACGTATCCCAAATTAAGTGCCGTGGATGATTTCCCCTCTCCCATCACGGCACTCGTCACAACAATAGCAGTACTTTTTCGATCACCGGTCATCAATTCAAGCCGAGTCGCGGCAACACGATATTGCTCAGCTACAAAGGAAAGCGGTCGCCACATTGAAACCAACTCCAATCCGGGGGTGGGATTGTGCAATTGACCATTCCCCCCTCGAATCCTACCGGATGTGGCAATAAGGCTACCCGTCATTTGATTGTCTTCGCCACCTTGCTTTGCACTACCTGGCAACAGCGCCGAGGCACGACTCTTTCCAGTAAGCGCTCGCACAGTTTGCATCGATCCGCCGAACGCACTTTCATAGAGAGGAATAGATGCAATCACGGGCAGACCCAAGGTAACCTCGATCTCCTCAGCAGACCGGAACCCTCGCCCCATTAGCTCAAGACCTACTGCCCCCCCAAAACCTAGTGCACATCCCAGCACAAGGCCAGCAGCCATGATGAGCGGGATGTTGGGAACAACGGGAACGACCGGAGTATATGCAGGATCAACGATACTGAACTTTGCCCCCTTGCGTCCTTGGGCTAGACTTTTCTGCATACCTGCGCTTAATTTTTTATCCAAGAGCGATTGATAATTTTTCTGAAGATTTTCATAATCTCGCTCAAGCGTCTTCAGCTTCTGCTCTCGCTCTGGAGTATGTTCAACTCTTCGCTCATATTGAGCAATTTCCCCTGAAATATGTGCTTGGCGACGCTTTACTGCATCTAACTCCAGCACAATCTCCTCTCTCTGCTTCAACAGTTCAGCATGATACGGGTCAATCACTTTTCGCTTGGATCGCTTAACTCCAGTTGGTTCATCAGCCTCTTCGCTCTCAGGCAACAAATCACGATACTGAGCTGAGGTCATCTCTTTGAGTTTCTTAATTTCCTCTTTGACTTGCACAAGGTCAGGATAGGTGTCCTTGTACACAGATGACAGCTCTACTAAACGCCGTTCCAACTCTTTTATTCTTCCCAGGCGGGGATCTTTGCTCCGTTTGGTCGAACCTCCAGGCAGAGAATCGTTACTTACCTCGCCATTCTCTTCGTAATCCTTGATTGATTTATCAATTTGAACCAGACGATTTGCTAAACTTTGGGACTGCTCACCTTGAGACCGCATGTCTTCTTGAAGTCGATCCAATTTTCGGAGGTTGGCATCTATCTGCTGGGGAAGCTCACCGAGGTGTTGTTGCTTGAATTCTGAAATAATCTTTTCCTTTACCTCAAGCTCAGCCTTTGCATGTTTTAATTCAAGGCCGAGAAAATCCTCCGCTGCCTCAACCCCTCGCTCCCTATCCTTCAGAGTTTCTTCTATGAAAAGATCACTGAGTCGTGAAGTAACATCTCTCGCAATGATCGGATCTTCGCTGGAAAATGAAAGAGTAATAAACAACTTGTCCTTGGTAGGCTCAACTTTGATAGAACCACGCATGGCGCGAACAGCATTCTCGGATTCTGCAGCATCCGGATGTTCCTTTTCATACCCGAAAAGGCCAAACTCTCCGGCAATCTGGCCGAGCGTTCTTCTCCCCATCACGAACTGCCGCACCTCCATAACCCGGTCATCGAGAGATGGTGAGTAACCCACTCCAGCCGGAGTCGGTCCGCTCACAATCGACTCCTCTATCTTCGCCCCCTCAAACCACATTTTTGTTGCGGACATGTAGACCTTCGGCATGAGCGCGCATACTACACCTGCGATGCTAAGCGAAACCAGGATTGCAGAAATGACGAGCCACTTCCTGCTGACAACCGCCCGCCAATAATCCTCTGGGGACAATGTGCGCGTGTTCATTTCTTTGTATCCACTCCTCCTGATCCAGACTTACCTACTCCTGCCTCAGCAGACGAAGAGCTGCCGGAAACACCCTCCCAGAAGGCACCAGACCGAAAGAAATCACCACGCGGGGCGTATGCGTATGTAAACCCTAACAGGATCACTTGCTTCGAGACTCCTAAATCGGCGGCACCAAGGCCACCAGTTTGGGTGTCAAACATCAACCACTGATGACTTAGTCTTGCCGTAAAGGTAGGGGTAATAAGATAATTCAAGGACACAGTGGTGCCGTAGGTAGTAAATGTGGTGCCAATGGAATCGGAGGTGAAACTACTTCGCGCAAAGTTAAGCATTGCCTGGGCTGTTAACTTATCGGTAATTCCTGCCGCGGTTGCTAGAGAAACAGTATGCGTATAGATAGGCCCAGCAGATTGAACAAAGCTAGGGAATATGCCTAAGTTATAGATGAGGCTTACTCGATAGGATCCAGGAGCCGCAATGCTTCCCGGCATGTTCATACCAGAAAGGAGGGGAAGAAAATTCCCCCCCATTGAGGCAGAGCCACCGAGCCCAGTGGCTTCTTGAATGTCACTACCAAGCTTCCTGAGAAATGAGGAACCCGATACGTATGTTAGACTAAACCCTCCCGTTGGAAACATGGTTGCCGGAATTCTTCGCTGCCCTCCAACATTTGAAGCGTCCGGGATAGGCTCAATAAGTGTTAACCCACCGTTGACAGAGGAGCTCCACTCCTTAGTCCAACTTCTCCCCCAACCCAGCGCGGCACCATGCGTCGCATAATCACTGAATTGCGCTTGAGACATTTGTGTAAATGTATACTTCACGCTCAATGTATCAACTGCGGAAATCCTTGATGTTGGCCCTGCAGTGATAGAGTGAGTTGTAGTGTCGAACACCGTACCAGTCGCCTGCCCAGAGGTGGTGGACGTGGGCGCAAGGCTACCACCGAAAGTCAACTGAGAATAGGTGTACGCTGTTTGAAAATCAGTTGTCGGTGACAGCGAATAGGAATCCGAAAATCCCACACTAAACATGGTGGTTCTTATCCGTTGCGTGAGAAGCCCGGAGTCAACAGGGCCAGCAATCCCAACCCCTCCGGGCCCAAAACCTCCTCCTCCTCCAAACCCTCCACCAACACTCCCAGCGCCAAATGCGGAAGCCGAAGGACTGTACTGATAGGTTCCAAACACCCGAAATGCTCTCATTCTAGGCAAAACTCTGTTCACCGCCTGGGAAAGGTCAATGCCGCCAGATGCGTTAAAACCTACGTTATCGAGTGCCGAATTATTTACAAACTTTTGCACAACCGCCCCGAGCGAGAGATTCGTCTTAACAACATTGTTATTGTGACTGAAGTTCAGCTGAGGGGTGATTGTCGTAATGAGATCATCCGCCTTAGTTCCTGCCGCAAGTTGAGCCTTCGGTGTAAAAAACACATTGCTGTCATACTGCTCGATGACTGAAATCGAAGGCACGACACGCGTCTGCTGGGCAATAGAGTCGAACGCACCGAGCCATGACACGAAAACTAGCGTCAAGCTAATCAGGCCGATTTTATATATCCTCAAGAACTGTTTACGGCACGACAATGACATCACCAGCCTTGAGGAAGAAATTTCCCTCCGAATTCTTACCTTGGAGAATGTCTTCGTATGGAACGGGGATCTGAACCTGCTTGGGTTGCCCTTGACCATTAGGGACAACTCGTAGCACATGAATTTTGTTTCTTGAAGCAAACGTCGTAAAACCTCCAGCCAATGAAATGCCTTGCAACACTGTAGCATATGATTTTAGGGGTACTTTACCAGGCTTAGAAACCTCTCCCAGAACGTACACGTAGTAACTATTGACCTCTTTCACTTGAACCGATACCGTCGGATTTGACATGAACTCTGCCAACCCATCCGCGATGCGCTTTGCCAAGACATTTGAAGTCATTCCCGCCGCCTGAACATCGCCGATTAACGGCATTGATATTTTCCCATCCGGTCGAATAATAACTTCTCGTGACAACTCCTGATTTCGCCAAACATTTACAACCAGAACGTCCTCGGGACCTAACAAAAACTCATTCGGTGGAATATAAGTAACATTAAAGTCTATCTGTTCGTTACCAATCCAACACCCAGGAAGGGTCAGCATAACGCTGAAAATAATACATACCCCCCCCCGCAACCATCTGCAACCGAAAGTTTTCAATTTCCCAACTCCTTTGCCTTGCCGCTACGAAATAACCTCGACTGCTCTGACCGACTGCAACTACCTGGATGGTAAGACCACCATCGTTTCAGAGGGCACAACAATTTGATCTCCCGGTTTCAACTCTATGTTCTGATCTGATCCATCCCTCAGCACGATATCGTCATAGCTAGCCTTGATCTTATTCAACCCCTCGCCGTCTTTACCAAATCGAAACACCACAATCTTGTTGCGCGCGGCTACCTGAGTAAATCCATGGGCAATCGTAATCGCTTGCAATAAGGTCGTTTTGCTTTTCAGTGGATACTTACCGGGTGCATTTACCTCCCCGAGAACGTAAATCTGATAACTATTTACTTCTCGGACGAGGATCGATACGGTCGGGTTTTCCATATAGGACTTCAACCTAGCCGAAATTTCTTCGGTCAGCTGTGCCGCAGTTCGTCCCACCGCCGAAACATCACCAATCAGCGGGAGCGAAATCCTCCCATCCGGGCGAACCTGGACTTGCTTAGATAGGTCGGCATTTTTCCAAACCGTAATCTCTAGAACATCCTCAGGGCCCATAATGTAGTCCGGCGTTACAGTAAGAGAGGATTTTTCTGCGCCCTCTCCGCCATGGCGTACGCTAGACGAGGCGGTCGGGGAAGATGATCCTGCTATCAGGAGAACCTTGGGTTCCGCTTCTTGCGAACTGGCTAGTGCCATACCTACAAAATTTCCGGCGAGTATAACGATGCCAAGCACAACCTTAACATTCATGACTTATTCTCCTGAGGAAAATCCAGTTAGGCACGGCAACATTTAGGCTACACAAAGAAAAACCGTCTCGGAGGGACGAGAAAAGGACAAATGCGATCTATCACAACTTCAGGCCCAGCACATTCACATAACCTACTGTTTAATTGAAAAAAATTCTCTCCCCTATTCGATTTGGCGAAAAAAACATATGTACCGACTGCGTTGATTAGGACGGCTTGTTAGCAAACTGGGATGTGAACGTATACTAAAGAAGTTTCCTGCCGTTTTGAAGTATAGAACCAAGTGCCTCGCCGAACAATACCAATGATGTACGGACGTCCCCATCGAAGGTATAATTTGACTACCTCGAAAGTATTATGTAGCATTACTAGTGACACTCACAAGATTGAGGTTATCAGAAATAGTTCAATTGTCGAGGAACATTACGGACCTTACGGAGAATCGCCGTGGCTCAACACACTGCAACATCTCAAGAACCTGCAGATAACCTGGTGGACCAACGCTCAGGGGCTGGAATTGTTGTGTTGTCCTCTTCCATGCAACTGTTACATATGAATCGCCAGGCTGCCGAGCTGTCAAAACTCATCAATATGGCTGAAAATGGGGGCGCACCTGCCAAGGCTGCCCAGGGCGTACTTCCTTCGGCCCTCACCGAACTCTGCACCGAAATAATGAAGGCCCTCCAGGTTCGCACGGAGGCAAAGGACTGGGAGCAATTTGAGGTTAAGAGAATTGCAGGAAATCCCAATCAACCCATACTCCTTCGAGGTTTTGGGCTTCCTGATCGAGGCGGAATCCAATATGCACGCCTCGTGGTCACACTTGAGGAACTGGGCCGCCGCCAACAACTCAATACGGATCAAGCCAAAGAACGATTCCAACTTACAAACAGAGAGCAATCGGTAGTGGAGAATCTTGCCAAGGGATGGACAAATAAAGAAATAGCCAATGCTCTTAAAATTACTGAACAAACCGTCAAAGAGCACATCAAACACATCATGCGAAAGACAAACTCCACAACTCGAACAGGGGTGCTCGTTCAGATCTTCCGGTCTTAGGCTTCCTACTCGGACAGCCAGATGAGTCCACACGAGCACAGCACAGGCACGCACCGATTGGTCCTTGTGAAGCCTGGCGCCAGGTTAGACGCCAATGAATTACGACCCGCTCGAATGCCTATCGACCTTAACCCGCCTCACACCTTTAGTCAGAAAGCAAGACTGCCTTCCGAGAGCGTAAAGAACTAGACACCTCGTTTAGCACGCCAAGATAAGGCCCTACTGATACATTCCATTTTCTGTTCAGGCGGATTTCAGAAAACCTGACTCGCAACTGATACGCTTCACGAACGTAAATGTGGCACGACAGGTGCGACTGTCTCTAGGGTTACGCCTTAGAAGTTCATGCAACTCGCGCAGCCTTGCCTGTTAATGGCCGAGAAAATCCATAAAAGCACTCTTATTCTGAACTGGGGTGGTTGCCGGACGTCCGAGCTCTTTCCTTGCTCCGCAGCGAACACGGATTTCCAACAGGCTAGGCCCCTTTGAGCGTTTCAGGTCAGCTAGGCATGTCTCAAGTTCATGTTGTGTTTGAGCCCGCAATACACGCTCGTACGCAGCAGCACGAGCAATTCCGAGCAGATCAACTGTGAACCCTACCGTCGGCTGCCCCCCCACCGAGTCATGAGCACCATTGTTCAATACAATATGTTTAAAATTTGGCACTTTCAGGGCTCCGGCAATTGCAAGGGCACCCATGTGCATGAGAACAGCACCATCCCCATCAAGACAATAGACGGAATGATCTGGTTTCTGGAGCGCAAGACCCAATGCAATTTGTGACGCATGCCCCATCCCACCTACCGTCAAGAAGTCCCGCTGATGCCCATCCCCTTGTTTGCTCCTATGTTCGTAGACCTCGCGAGAAGCCATACCAGTGGTGGAAACGACTACATCACGCTCATCCAAAAATCCAAGCACCTGCTGAATCGCCGCCTCTCGCGTCAACTCAAACGCTGCCTTCTCGCCACTGGAGCCGGCAAACGTTTTGAATGTCCCCTTCTTGACCACAAGCGCAAACGGCGCATTATTTTTCCGAACGTAGCTCAGAGCGTCCCGTAACGAAACTTCGGCCTGATCTACCTCCGGCCCTAAAATTGAATAGGGAATTTCCATGGCCTCGAGCATGGAGAGCATGACACGCCCCTGCTTTTTGTGTTGTGGTTCGTCATGTACTCCCGGTTCGCCTCTCCATCCAATGACCAACAACAACGGTATCGAATAGACTTCCGCATCGGCGAGAGACAACAGGGGGTTAATGATGTTTCCCAGCCCCGAATTCTGCAGATAGACTAATGGGATCTTTCTTGTCGCGAGATGGTAGCCAAGTGCAAGGGCAACGGCCCCCCCTTCATTGGCACTGATGATGTGTCGGCCTGCTGGGGGAACCTCCTCAAGACAGGCGCAGAATTCTTTGAGCAGTGAATCGGGCACCCCAGTAAAAAACTCAACTTCGTTCGACTGGAGGCATTCAATAAATTCTCGCGGGTCAATCATGCCCTATCTCCCCAATGAAACAACCGCCATGAAGGGGTTGGTGCCGATCGCAGAGACTGAGCTCCTAAGCGCATCGGTTTAGTAAGTCGCCGTACCGTGTTTCAACGCGCAGACATCAGAAATTTCCGGCTTGCACCACATCCTCGAGACTATTGATATCCAGCCAGTGCCCGACCGTATACAACACCCGAATCGGATACTCTCGACGCAGAAGCTCCTGCAGCAACTGAGGAATGCCGGCCTTCCGGTTTTCCGGCTGAATCAGCATTTCCAAAATGAGGTTACTGACGTCACCGGCTGCTGATGGGGAGAGCTTGAGAAACCCCATCCAGACGCCATGTATCGACTCAGGCGATATCGTATTTCCCAATTGCTTGAGATAAACTTTCGCATTGAAGGCTTTTCTCGAATTCGGAAGCGTGCATTCAGCAAACCCGCCCAGTCGCGCATAACTGGTTTGGTCCTGCCAGTTACTGTCGACGAAAATCACGCAATCATCCTGCTCCTGGCACAATGCCTGCGGAATATACTTATTAAATAACACGTCTCCATAGGATACGATCGTCGGCTGAAAATGCCCCTTTCTGGATTGCAGGGCCAGCGACAGGGACGCCAACTCGCCGGTCTCGGAAAAGTCAGCATTGTCGACATACGTCAGATTGGGAAGGGTGACGGCTTCTTTTTTGTACCCACGAACGACCAGAATGTCTTTAATCCCCACGGCATTGTAGGCATCGACGACGTGAGACAGGATCGGCGCCCCCTGAATTTTGACCATGGTTTTGGGTTGATCTTCGGTCAGTTCACCCAATTCCGCGCCTCGGGACGCAGCTAGCACGACCGCCGACGTACCGTCGGCTCCTCGCGGAAGATAGCGCTCCTCGGCATCCAAAAGCTCCGCGGCATTTTGGAGTCGAAAGATTTCCGAAACCGGCGCCACCTTGTCTTCGATGGAGAGCAGATTTTCACTCTGCTTCAAGGCCCGCGCGGTTTTCTGCATGGTCGACACGGCGGCCCGCAACATATGATTCGCCCAAATCACCATCGAAAAGCCGTGTTGCCGAAAAACATCCGTAGGCGTGGAATAGTACTTTGTCGGAACGATTACCACGGGACACCGATTGCCCCATTCCCGTTTGAACGCCAGGATCTCATCCGGCACCGAAAGCGCACTGTGAATGAGGATGCCGTCCGCCCCGGCCTGGTGATAGGCCTCAGCCCGGCGTAAAGCCTCCGTCAGGCCCCAGCCACAAATGAACGCCTCCACCCTGGCGATGATGCAAAAGTCCGGGTCTGTTTGCGCATCCTTACCCGCTTTGATCTTGCCGCAGAATTCATGCATATCGGCCATGGGCTGCGCGTCGCCCTTCAGAAAACTGTTGGTCTTGGGAAACAGTTTATCTTCAATGCAGACCGCGGCAATGTTGCGCTGTTCAAGCTTGCGGATCAGCCGCTGCATGTTATTGAAATTGCCGTACCCCGTATCACCGTCGAGGAGGATTGGAATCTTGGTGGCATCGGACATGAACTCCAGATCCTCGAGCACCTGAGTCCAGCTTGCTTCATTGTTGTCACGGACTCCGAACTGAGCGGAAATGGAGAGGCCGCTGGCCCAGATACCCGGGAACCCGGCCTCCTCCACAATCTTTGCGCTGAGTCCGTTATGCGCTTCGCAAATAAACTCCAGATGATCAGAGAGTAGCAGGTTGCGAAATTGGCGGGTTTTCGTGAGCGGTTGTCTCGAATTCATTGGCGCAGGAACCTTTCCTCAAAGAATGTCCAGGCTTTTCGTCGATTCAGATCTGTTTCGTTTCAGACGCAACCCACTGAGCACAATATCAGTCGCCGCTGAAGGTTGGCCAGGGAGAATTGCACCCTTCGGAGACCATCGCACGCATCGTGGAGACGCGCATCGTTCACGCCTCAATCACATAGATGCAACACGCGACGGGCAAATAGTAGCCGAGTCGAGGGCATCGGCGCCACCTAGCTCTCCCCTGTAAAGCGGCACAGAGACACACGCTGCCGCCGACTGCATCTCTTGGTGAGACATGTAATCGCGACTCGCTACAGAAGCTCAATCATCATGATTGCGCCAAACGACTGAACCGCGCCACCGAGCTCGCCCCGCCACTTAGTAAACCAGGCACGACTGCCTGCCTCAGCCCATCCGAACCACAACCCGGGAAGGTTGCGAACAACCTTCGCAGTTCCTGCCACGTCTCCTATACCCGAATCAGTCTCTAATCTTCCGTGTTCTATCCAACACAGTGGAATATTATTGAGACAGGCCGTTCCGGAACTAGGCTTTACCTGGCCTATATTTCAATCACTTACGGATGAGACCACTGGCAAGAGACTTGCTCACTTACCTGAACTGTAAAGCAGACCTCGGAGGATTTGTAAGGGATGGGCACCATGAGAAATAAAACACTGAGTTTATTCGCCATCCTGGTGACGGCTCTCTCAGCCGTTGGATGCCAATCTGGCGCCACCACCTCCGTCCGCTACGACAATGTCCGATTCATGGACGTATGGAGCACCTACACCCACTGCCTTTCGGCTGAAGACATCCAGGTTGCCATGCTGGACTCGAGCAAGCTCCGTGAAGTGAGCCGGATTCAAACCACCCGGTCATCGCTCGAAACCATCCTGCCGACGAGCCTGAAGAATATGGTTACCCAACCTGGCTCGCGCCTGGCTGTGGACGTTCACGCCATGGCAGCAGCTTGCAGTTTGCATGCGGGGGATCTCGCTCTGTCTGCCGGGGAACCGGACCTGGCAAGAGATCAGTTCCGGGAGGTCTTGCACAGCCACACCGAATCTGACTACTCCTACTACACCGCGCAAGCACGGGAACGGCTCACGCAACTCGAACTCACGCTTCAGGCGGCTCTCCGCTAACTCACGCCTCACCGCCTGCGGGCGCACGTTTACTTTTCCAGTGCGCCCTCTGGCGTAACCACGTCATGGAATAGCTGCAGATAGATTGCGGCAGAACGAGCCCAGGAGAGATCCTGCGTCATTCCCGTCTTCACGAGACGCTGCCAGTCCGACTTTTTCCGATACACAGACAGCGCCAGCAGAAGGCAGGTCAGGAGTGAAGCTGAACTGGCATCCATAAAACTGAAGCCGGTGGCCCGTTTTTCGTTCAAGGCTCGCGGCGTATAGCCGACGACGGTATCCGCCAATCCTCCCGTTTTTCTCACGATCGGAACCGTTCCGTAACGCAGACTGTATAACTGAGTAAGACCACAAGGCTCGTAGCGGGACGGCATAATAAACATATCCGCTCCGGCTTCGATCCGGTGGGCCAATCCCTCGTCAAACGCATTCCTGACGGCAATTTTCTCAGGGTAACGTTCCGCCAACTCACGCATCTGTTGTTCATAGAGCGGATCCCCTGTCCCGAGAATCGCCACTTGCGCATCGAGCTCCATGAGGTCCGGAAGAATCTCGATGACTAGGTCAATCCCCTTCTGGCTCGTGAACCGGGCAATGACTCCGAGGAGCGGCCCCTTCACCGAACGAAGCCCCAGTTCCCGTTGAAGCGCCTTCTTGCATCGAGCTTTCCCCGACATATCGGACGGACTATACTGAGCGGTCAGATATTGATCAGTCGCCGGATTCCAGAGCTCCGCATCGATCCCATTCACAATTCCATGCAACACATGCTTTCGCTCGCTGATGACTCCTTCGAGCCCACAGCCGTACTCGGGAGTCTGGATTTCCTGACTATACGTCGGGCTGACCGTGGTAAGGAGATCGGCGAACACGAGCCCGCCTTTCAACAAGTTGATACGCCCATAAAACTCGAGTGCGGCAGGGGTGAACAGGTGCAGCGGCAATCCCGTTACAGAGAATTGCTCTGGAGGGAATAGCCCCTGATATCCGAGATTGTGAATGGTCAAAACACTGCGAGTACGGCTCAGCGACGGCTGCGCGTGATACAGCGTCCGCAAATACACGGCACAGAGTGCAGCTTGCCAATCGTGGACATGTAACAGATCTGGCCGCCAGCCTTCGTGCTCCCCAAAATAAACTAATAGCTCCATCACGGCCCGGCAGAAAAATGCGAACCGGTCGAGATTATCCGTATAGTCGCGGCCGGCCTCCTGATAGAGACCTGGCCTGGCAAAAAACGGATCATGTCGAATAGCCAGTACTCGCAGACGCCCCGGGCCTTTCACCTGCAACGGCGGAGCGAGAATTTCCTGAACGCGGGCATCGACCACACCTTGCCAGGCTGGAACGGATAACTGAGCAACCTCGGTCATGCGATACCCAAGCGCATCGACCTGGCGATACGCCGGCAGGATCACACAGACGTCATGTCCCAATTTGGCAAACTCGAGGGCCAATGCACCGACAACGTCGGCAAGGCCGCCCGTTTTCGCCAACGGCACGACCTCCGAGGCAACCATGCAGATCTTGAGGGGACGGTCGGGAGTCGATTTCATGAGAGGAGACAATACCGCCTACTTCATGCCAGGGGACGATTCAAGTCGCGTCTTGAACTGAGACTCGTACTTCCAATTCTTGCCGACGGCGTGCACCTTTTCGGCGGTCATGGCTTCATGGTACACGAGCACTCCCTCAAGAAACACCAGGTAGTATCCGCGATCCGCATAGGCCATAAAGAACGCATCGCCGGCAGCCAGTCCTGTTTCCCATCCCTGTGGCGATTCACCCAGCGCCATGCGTGCCTGAGGAATGAGTCGGCCGTCCGGCATACCAAAAAAATGCGTGAACTGCTGATACGTGTAGGTCGGCTCACCCCAACTTTCAACAAAGGCCGGTGGCGTCAACTGCTGGACCCGGAAGTCGCCGGCTTGGACCAGCCGCTTCTGTTGATCAAGTGGTGGTAGCCCCGAACAGGCTACGGACACGATGCCGATCAGCAGCCATAATCCGACACCGGCAATTCTATGGGTGTTCATCGATCGAGCCTCCCCTCGTCTCAAGAATGTACGCATAGTCCGGTTCGGTCAGAGCAACCGCCGAGACCGTGGTTCTACTGGTTTCACCGGCTGACACACATCACACTGGCACAACCGGCGAAGGAAGGAATAGGAATAGATCCCCGTATCGTGCCCGTCGCTCCACGTAATCTGAAACGCATATCTCCCGACCGGCTGAATATCCTGCAGCATGATGACCAACGGGACATCATCTGGCTTCAAGCGTAGTTCCCCCGTCCATTCATCCGTACACGCGGCGCAGGGACAATGCTGCCGAAGATACCGGACCGGGTAGCGGGCCTTGTGACCATCGCTCCACGTAATACTCAGCACACCCTTCTCTACCCATTCCATATCGGTGGGTTCGAGCACCGTTTCACTCATGTAATCAACGCTCCCTTATCGCGTGCTGATAACAGACCTGGGAACCACCACCACAAGGTCGTCTCACGAGGGGCTCCCGCTGGTCAAAAAATCCACAGCCGGCAGCCGCCGCCCCGCCACTACCGTGACATAACTCTCAATGGCCGATTCCACTTCAGCTCGCACCTGTCCCGCTGCCTGCAACCGGCCCAGCAGCGCAGGCTGCATGTGCAAGGCCTGATGGAGAAACGCCACGCTGCCACGGGAGAGAGCCGTGCAACGAAACGGTTGGCGGCTCGCGCACCGGTCACACACCATGCCCCCGGCCAACGGGGAGAATTGTGGAAGCGGGCTTCGATGCACCTGGCCGCAGGTCGCGCATTGTTCGGTTTGCGGCCGAAAACCGGTGATACCCAGCAGCCGGATCTGGAACAGTAAGGTAGTCCATGCCGCATCCCGACTATCCAACAACGTGCGCAACCCCGACTCCAACATTTCAAACACCCGCGGCTCCGCATCACCCTCTGCCATGACGGCGCTTACGAGATTGACCATGCGCCCTGCGGCGGTCATCAGCGTCAGATCGCTACGAAATTTCGCAAACGGTTCATCCAGCGCCACCTGTGAAATTCGATATAGTGAGTCGCCGGGCTTCTCAAAGAGATCCAACTGGCAGAGAGTAAACGGCTCGATCATGCCGCCCAAGCGGCTCTTGAGCCGGCGCGCACCCCGCGCGACTCCGCGGAGTTTTCCCAACCGCATCGTATAAAACGTGACGATCCGGTCGGCATCGCCCCACTTCCGGCTATGCAGCACGATCGCAGCCGTCTTTACCAGCGGCATCTCACCACCCTGCGCCGAGGATTACATGGGAACGAGGAGACACACACGGCATCGTTATCGAATCTGCTCGAGGAAGATCGTCGCCAACGTGAGGTAAATGGCAATTCCGGTGATGTCATTGGCCGTCGTCACAAACGGACCGGCGGCCACGGCCGGATCTACACCCATGCGCTTCAAGACGATCGGCATCACGGTGGCCATACTGGTCGAGACAAGGAAAGCCGTAATGAGAGAGACCCCGACGACCATGCCGAGAAACACCTGGTGCCACAACCAACCGACCACGGTCAGCATCAGGCTACAGGCAATTCCCATCAGGAAGGCAATCTTCGCTTCACGGAAAAAGATCTTCCAGACATCGGTGAGCTCCACCAGGCCGGTCGCGAGGCCCCGAATGATAAGCGTGGAGGATTGCAACCCGACGTTGCCCCCCATGGCGGCGATAACGGGGATGAAACTGACGATCGCCACGACTTCTTGAATCGTGTACCGAAACATCCACAGGAGCATCCCTGAAAGCAGGCTCCCCACCAGATTGGTAAACAGCCAGGGCAGGCGCACACGGGCGGCGGCCATGCTGGAGGACTTGAACATCGCGTCCTCTTCGATGGCGCCGGCCATCTTCAACATGTCCTCGGTGGCTTCCTCGCGAATGACGTCCACAACGTCGTCGACGGTAATGATGCCGACTAACTTCCCGTCCTTCTCCACGACCGGAATCGCCAGCAGGTTGTAACTCGCCACCTGGCGCGATACTTCTTCCTGGTCCATGTCCACGGCCACACTGATCAGGTCGCGGGTCATGATGTTCTTGAGCGGAGTCGCGGGGGGAACGGTCAGCAATTGCCGGAGGGACAAGACACCGACCAACCGGTCCTCTTTGTCCGTCACATAGATATAGAACACCATTTCGGCGTCGGTCGCCTGCTGCAGGCGGCGGATCGCTTCTTGTGCCGTGGCGTCCTCAAAGAGCGCAAAAAACTCCGTGGTCATGATCCCGCCGGCCGTGCCCTTGGGATACTTCAAGAGGTCGGCGATCTCCGTGGAGTCCTCCGTCCGCATCAGCGCCAGGATCTCCTTCGCGCGATCGTTCGGAATCACACTCAGAATGTAAGCGATGTCGTCGGAGCCGAGATCCTTCAACAGCCAGGCGGCATCGGAAGGCAGCAGATCGGACAAGACCAGCGTGATGCTTTCGCCATCCAATTCGCTGAGCACTTGCCCGCGTTTTACATCCCCGCGCACCAGCTCGAAGATTTCACGCTTTTCTTTGAGGGAGGACAGATGATCGATGACGTTGGCGATGTCCGCCGGATGCATCCGCGCCAGCATTTTGGCCAGATTGGTGATCGCCCCGCGGCGCAGGAGCCGCTGAATGGAAACCAGGCGCACGTCGGACTTCGCTTGACCGTTACCGGCAGCGTCGCGGGACAGGTCTTTCCCCAGCGGCTCCTTCTCAGGGAGTCGCGTCGGTTCCGACGGTTGAATAGTGAGGTCGTTAATAGCCTAACTCCGCGAGGGTTTGTTCGTCCTCTCGCCACGATTCGCGCACCTTGACCCACAACTTCAAGAACACCTTCGTCCCGAACAGCCGTTCCATGTCTTCCCGTGCCGCCGTGCCCACCAGCTTGAGCCGCTCCCCATGTTTGCCGATCAGAATGCCCTTTTGGGATTCTTTTTCGACCATCACCACGGCCCCGATCTTGATCAATTTCTTGGTTTCCACAAACTCTTCGATCTCGACCGCCACCGAATGGGGAATCTCTTCATAGGTCTGCTGCAGAATTTTTTCACGAATCAACTCAGCCGCCAACGTCCGCATGGATTGATCCGTGACCATATCCTCGCTATACGTGGCTTCGCCGTCAGCCAGAAGCGACACCGTCACCGTCAAGAGCCGATCGGTATTGTCGGCGGTTTGCGCCGACACCGGGACGACTTCCGTCCATGGGAAAATCCGCAGATACTGCTCCATAAGCGGAAGCAGCCTCGACTTGTTCACCAGATCGACCTTATTGATCACCAACACCACCGGACGCGCCTGTTTGGCAACCGCTTGCTTCACGTGCTCGATCACGGCCAGATCGCCGGGCCCCGGCTGGGCCGTAGCCTCGACCACCACGTACAACACATCGGCATCGTCAAAGGTATCCAGCGTCGTACGGACCATGCGGCGGTTCAACAAGTGGTGCGGCTCGTGAAACCCCGGCGTGTCGAGAAACACAATCTGAGCGCCCTCCACATGGGCCACACCCAGGATCCTCGTCCTGGTCGTTTGCGGCTTGTCGGAGACGATAGCGATTTTTTCCTTCAGCAGGCGATTCAGGAGCGTTGACTTCCCGACATTCGACCGCCCGATGATGGCCACACTTCCAAACTTCATGGTGTTTTCACGGTCGGGAGCCGTTCCTTTTCCCCTAGTGGCGCGAGTTGATACACAGTTTCTCCTTTTCGCACATACCCCAACCGTTCCCGGGCCAGCTCCTCGATGCGAGTCGTATCGTACTGCACGCGATCCAGATCGGCGCGGAGTGCGCCGTTCAAACGTTGAAGATCGGCGAGCTCCTGATCCAATTGCTCTGCATGCTCACGCAGGTGCAGGTACCGTGAAATGCCCATCTCCCCGAACAGCAGCGCGCCGATCATCAGGAACAGCGCCCCAAGCCCCACCCACTTTCCGGCAGAACACAGCTTTCGCTGCCAATCCAACCAGTCGCGCCCTCGGTTCGGTTTAATGATCACGTTGGTTATGCCCTCGATGGAACAGCCGCACGCCCTCGGTACACAGCCGCCGCGCCCAGTTCATCCTCAATGCGAAGCAGCTGATTGTACTTGGCCACACGATCCGTTCTGGACAGGGACCCGGTCTTGATCAAGCCGCTGTTCGTTGCCACGGCCACATCCGCGATCGTCGTGTCTTCGGTTTCGCCCGACCGGTGCGAAATGATCGCCGTATAGCCGGAACGCTTGGCCAATTCGATAGCGTCCAACGTCTCCGTCAACGTGCCGATCTGATTGAGCTTGATCAGAATGGAATTGCCGATCCCTTCCGCAATACCCTTGGCAAAGATCTCGACATTGGTCACGAAAATATCGTCGCCGACCAATTGAACTCGTTTGCCGAGCTTTTCCGTCAGGATCTTCCAACCTTTCCAATCCAATTCGCTCAAGCCGTCTTCGATCGAAAGAATCGGATAGCGGTCTAACAATTTGCCGTAATACGACACCATTTCCTCGGAGGAACGCTCAGGATTCTTCTCCGCTTCCAACCGATATCGACCTTTTTCATAGAGCTCGCTGGCGGCACAGTCCAAGGCCAGTGCGATGTCGTGACCGGGACGATACCCGGCGGCTTCAATCGCCTCCATGATCAGGGCCAGCGCTTCTTCGTTTGATTGGAGGTCCGGCGCGAATCCACCCTCGTCGCCCACCGCTGTGTTCAATCCCTTTTTCTTCAGCAGGGACTTCAGCGTGTGGAATACTTCGGTCGCCATGCGCAACGCGTCGCTGAACCGAGGAGCGCCGACCGGCATGATCATGAATTCCTGCAGGTCCAACCGGTTGTCGGCATGCGCGCCACCATTGATGATGTTCATGAGCGGCACCGGCACCACCCGCGCATTCGTCCCGCCGAGATAACGATAGAGCGGCTGACCTGTCTCATTGGCCGCGGCCTTGGCTACGGCCAGAGACACACCGAGAATGGCATTGGCGCCCAGCTTTCCCTTGGTCTTCGTCCCGTCCAGGGCGATCATCTCGTGATCGACAGCGGCTTGGTCTAACGCCTCCATCCCCAACAACCGCGGAGCAATGGATTTGCTGACGTTCGCGACGGCCTTGGATACACCCTTGCCCATCCAGCGCTTCTTGTCGCCATCACGCAACTCGATCGCTTCCTTTTCGCCGGTTGAGGCACCGGACGGCACCGCCGCCCGTCCATGCGCGCCGCTCTCCAGGAGCACTTCAACTTCCACCGTGGGATTGCCTCGTGAATCAATGATCTGCCGCGCCTTCACGTTCCTGATTCCGCTCATGCTCGTATTCTCCTCCCGATACTCACACTCACTACCGTTGTCCAGTTCGCTGCCACACCGAGGCCTGCGTCCACAACACCGCTGCACGGCCTCGTCTCCATTCTCAGACCAACGCCTTTTTCAACAACTCATTCACCTTACCCGGATTTGCCTTGCCGCCGGAGGCCTTCATAACCTGACCGACAAGAAAACCCAGCACCTGCTGTTTGCCTTCTTTAAATTGCGCCACCTGAGCAGGGTTTTTCTTCAAGACTTCATCAATGATTGACACCAACGCCCCTTCATCCGATACCTGCGTAAGCCCCTTGTCCTGAACGATCTGCGCCGGCGATTTTCCGGAGGCGTACACGTCCGGAAAGATGTCCCGGGCCACCTTCAGACTGACCACACCTTGATCCACCAGCGTGAGCAACTCGACCAGCCGCTCGGGCGACACGGGCGAGGCGTCCGCCTCTATGCCGGCATGGTTCAATTCACGCAACAGTTCGCCCATCACCCAATTACTGACGGTCTTGGGATGCGGATACAGCTTCACGCAGGCATCAAAATACACCGCCAGGGCTTTGCTGGACGTCAATATCCCCGCGTCGTATTCAGGAATGCCATACTCTGCAATAAACCGCTGCTGCTTTGTCGAGGCCAGCTCCGGCAATCCCTCGCGCAACTGTTCGATCCATTCGGCCGAAATCTCCAACGGGACCAGGTCGGGGTCAGGAAAATACCGGTAGTCATGCGCCTCTTCCTTGCTGCGCATCACGGCTGTTTCACCGCGCTCATGATTCCAGAGCCTGGTCTCCTGGTAAATCTTCCCGCCCTCGTTCAGCACCCTGGTTTGCCGCTTGATCTCATAATCCACGGCATCCTTCACGAACTTGAACGAGTTGATGTTTTTCAGTTCCACCTTCGTGCCGAATGCCTTTTGGCCCACCGGGCGCAAGGAGAGGTTCGGTTCGCAACGAAAGCTGCCTTCTTCCATATTCCCGTCGCAGGCATCGAGATACATCAAGAGCTCGCGTAGCGCCTTGAGGTATGCGACGACCTCTTCGGACGAACTCAAGTCCGGCTCGGTGACGATCTCAAGCAGCGGCGTCCCGGCGCGATTCAAATCCACCAGGCTCATCCCGCTGCCGGCTTCGTGCAGATTTTTCCCGGCATCCTCTTCCAAATGGGCGCGCCTGATGCGCACGCGCTTCCGGGTCCCGCCGGCGGTGATTTCCATCCACCCATGCTCGCAAATCGGCGCTTCGTACTGGGAAATCTGATAGCCTTTTGGTAAATCCGGATAAAAATAGTTTTTGCGGGCAAAACGATTGTTCATCCCGATCGTACCGTTCATCGCCAGACCAGCGCGCACCGCCATCTCTACAGCCTTTTCATTGATGACGGGCAAGGTTCCCGGCAGTCCCAAACACACCGGACAGGTCTGCGAATTGGCCGTGAGGCCGAAGGTCGTCCCGCACGGACAAAACAATTTCGTCTGCGTGCGCAACTGCGCGTGCACTTCCACGCCGATCACGACTTCGTACGTCACGCTCAACCCTGCTCTCCCTTGGTGAATTGCTCGCGCTCCCGACGCATGGCTTCCCGCCCCGCATCGAAGGCCTCGCGCAACACGGATTTTTTCGACTCAATAAAATCGCGGCCCTCTTCCACCGCCCCCTCGAACCGCTCACCGGCCTCCCCGACCAGATCCCGCAGCCCGTCCTCCGCGCGTCTGGCATAGCCACGCAACATCTCGCGTGATTCCGGCCCGGTTCGCGGCGTCAATAACACCGCCGCCACCGCTCCCAATGCCGCGCCGCTCAAGAACCCCAACAGCACTGCCGCCGACGATGGACCTTGATTATCCGCCATTGTGATGTCCTCCCTCTTTCAAGCGTTCCGTGACCACTTGCTTTGCCGCGCGAAGCCCCGCCACCACGCTTGCCACATTGGCCAGCAACGTCCCGCCGGAGCCTCGCACCAAACTATGCACCTGATTGACCGATTCACCGACTTCGCCCACGGCGTGCAACAGCACGGCCGCATGTTCCACCCCGCCGCGCGCCTGATCGGTCAGATCGTTCAGATTTTGACTCATCGCGCGCAGTTCCGTCACCAGCGTCGGCAGATCGGTATTCAGCTTTGTCACCAACTGCTCCGCTTCAGCAGCGGTTCTTCGCACCTGAATTAACAGCGGAACGAGATAGCCCACCAGCACCGCAAAGGCGATCGCGACAAGAATAGCGGCGACTTCAACAATCATAGGGACTCCCTTTCAGGCTTACCGCACCAACGGTTTCTTCGCCCGCCAGTTTGTCGCCTGCTCGTAGGCATGCGCCCCGCGCAACAGGGTTTCCTCTTCGAACGGCCGACCGATCAGCTGCAGCCCGATAGGCAATCCCGCCTTGCTGAACCCGCAGGGCAGCGAGATAGCGGGAAGGCCTGCGAGGTTCGCCGAGATCGTGTAGATATCCGACAGATACATCTGCAACGGATCCTGAAACTTCTCGCCAAACTTGAAGGCGGTGGTCGGAGTCACCGGAGTTACGATCAAGTCGACCGTCTCAAACGCCGACTCGAATTCTCTACGGATCAACGTCCGCACCGCCTGCGCCTTCCCATAGTAGGCGTCGTAGTAGCCGGCACTCAACACATAGGTACCCAGCATGATCCGGCGTTTGACTTCCGGTCCGAACCCTTCCGCCCTGGTCCTGAGGTACATATCCAGAAGATCTTTGCTCTCTTCCGCCCGCAAACCGAACTTCACCCCATCATAGCGGGCCAAGTTGGAGCTGGCCTCGGCGGTGGCGATCACATAATAGGTCGCGACTGCCGCATCGGTCGTCGGCAATTTAATTTCACGAATGTCGGCCCCAAGCTCCCGCAGCCCTTCAATGGCCGTGCGAACAGCCTGTTCCACTTCCGGATCGAGGCCGTCGGCAAAGTATTCGGCAGGGATACCGACTTTCAGGCGTTTCAAATCTTTCCGCTTCAGGGCTCTGAGATAGTCCGGAACCGGCACGTTCGCCGAGGTCGAATCCCGAGGATCATGGCCGGCAATGGCGCCCAAGAGGATCGCCGCATCCGTCACATCCTTCGTGATCGGACCGATTTGATCCAGGGACGAAGCGAAGGCGACCAACCCATAACGGGAGACCCGGCCATAAGTCGGCTTGAGTCCGACGACGCCGCAAAAGGCCGCCGGCTGCCGGATGGAGCCTCCGGTGTCCGAGCCCAAGGCGGCGACACATTCATCCGCCGCCACGGCTGCGGCCGATCCGCCGCTCGATCCGCCCGGAACCGTCTGGGTGTTCCAGGGATTGCGGCTGGCGCCGAAAGCCGAGTTTTCGGTGGAGGACCCCATCGCAAACTCGTCCAGATTCGTCTTGCCGAGCAGGAGATAATTTTGCGCGCGCAACTTGGCAACCACGGTCGCGTCATAGGGCGGCACAAACGTGTCCAGCATCCGTGACGCACAGGTCGTCCGCACGCCTTCCGTGCAGATATTGTCTTTCACCGCCAGCGGCATGCCCATCAGCGGAGTCGTCTTGCGCCAGCCTTTCAGGGATTGATCAAGCCGTTCCGCCTGCGCCAGAGCCGCATCCTTACATTGCGTGAGGTAGGCGTTCACCTTCGGCTCGACATGCGCGACCCGCAGGTAGTAAGTGCGCACGATTTCCGTGGCCGTCACATCCCCGGCGGTAAACTTTCGCTGCAATTCGGCCAGCGTCAACTTATGTATCGCCGTCAATGCCATCAGTGCTTCGCCACCTTGCGGGTGATCCGGTTTTTCCCGTCGACCTGGATGATCCTCGGCTTGTGCCGCTTGATTTCCTCGTCGCTGTAATATTCGTAACAGAAGATAATAATCTGATCGCCGACCGCGGCCTTGCGGGCAGTCGGACCGTTCAAGATGATCTCGCCCTTCCCCCGCTTGCCCTTCATGGCGTAGGTCATGAACCGCTCGCCATTGTTGAGATTGGAACAGACGATCGCTTCATACGGAAGAATCCCCGCCGCTTCCAGCAGATCTTCATCCACCGTGAGACTTCCTTCATATTCCAGACAAGCCTCGGTCACCGTCGCTCGATGTATCTTTGCCCGCAACATTTGTCGAAACATAATCGGCTCATACTCCTTACGTCACTTAGGACTCTTGAATGATTTTCGGAACCCGGAAACAGTGCGCCTCCGCATCGGGAGCATTCCCCAGGGCTTGCTCGGACGAAAGGGATGCCTGCACCTGGTCTGGACGAAAGACATTGGTCTGCCCCAACACGGTCGAGGTCGGCTCCACGCCTTCCGTCGAAAATGTTTTGAGCTTCTGCACATAGGCCACGATCTGGTTCAACTGCTGCGAGAAGGCCGTCATCTCGGCCTCGCTCAACGCCAGTCGCGCCAACTTCGCCACCTTTTCAACTTCCTGCTTCGTGATCTCCACTTTACACCCCTTATGCATAACGGAATGGTGCGAAGGAAGGGGCTCCTACTGCGCGCGTCCAACGAGGGCCTTCTGAGGCCGCGCGTTGCGCGAGCACAGGAGCCCCTCCTTTGCGCCTCATTCCACCGTCACACTTTTCGCCAAGTTCCGCGGCTGATCCACATCCTCTCCGCGCAACACCGCAATGTGATAGGCCAGCAACTGCAGCGGAATCGTGAAGAGAATAGGCGACAACAACGGATGCACATCGGGAATCGTGAACACCGCGTCGGCGATCTTGCCCAGCTCACGCTCCCCTTCAGCCACAAACGCAATGACCGGAGCCCGGCGCGCCTTCACCTCCATGAGGTTGCTCACCGTCTTCTCATATAACCGGTCTCGGGGCGCCAATACCACCACCGGCATATCCTTATCGATGAGGGCAATCGGCCCGTGCTTCATTTCCCCGGCCGCGTATCCCTCCGCATGGATATAGGAAATTTCTTTGAGCTTCAGCGCGCCTTCGAGGGCGATCGGGAAGTTGATGCCGCGCGCCAGGTACAGGAAGTCCGGTTTTTTATAGTACCGCTTGGCGATCGCGAGAATTTCCGCCTCACGACCCAGCACATGCTTGACCAATGCCGGCACCGTGACCAGGCGATCAAGCCAGGCCTTCCCGTCTGCCACACTCAGGACGCCTCGTACCCGGCCGAGATGCAGGGCCAGCATATACAAGGCCGCCAACTGACTGGTAAACGCCTTCGTCGAAGCGACGCCGATTTCCGGTCCGCAGTGCGTATACAGCACGCCGTCCGACTCGCGGGCCAGAGTGCTGCCCACGACATTGACGATCGACACGACGCGCGCACCCTTCTGCTTCGCTTCACGGGCAGCGGCCAGGGTGTCAGCGGTTTCCCCCGACTGGGAGATGGTAATGAACAGATCGTTCTTTTCGATCAACGGGTCGCGATACCGGAATTCACTGCCGATATCGACCTGCACGGGCGTGCGAACCATTTCCTCCAGCAAATATTTTCCGACCAGGCCCGCATGCCAGCTCGTGCCACATGCCACGATCCAGATGCGCCCCACGTCGGCGAACTGCTTGGGGGTCAAGCCGATATCAGGCAGATCCGCCTCGCCGCTCTCATAGGAGTAGCGGCCCCGGATGGTATCCAGAATCGTCTGGGGCTGCTCGTGAATTTCTTTCAGCATGAAGTGGGGGTATCCGCTTTTCTCAGCGGCAGACGCATCCCACGTCACCTTGGTTTTCTTGCGCGTCACGGCTCGCCCGTCGAGATCTGTAAAGGTGACGCCTGCCGCCGTGACCTCGACGACATCGCCTTCCTCCAGGAACGTCACATCTCTGGTGTGGGACAACATCGCCATGACGTCTGAGCCGACGAACGAGGCGTCGGCGGTGCGGCCGATGACCAGTGGACAACCGGACAGCGCGGCAATCAACAGGCCTGGCTCGCGCTCCGAGATGACCGCGATGGCATAACTGCCGCGAATCTCCTTCGCCGTTGCACGGACCGCGTCCGCCAGGTGCAACTTGCCCTTCTTCATGTGGGTATCGATCAGGTGCGCGACGACTTCCGTGTCGGTCTCGGACTGAAACTTGTACCCGTCTTTTACCAGACGCTGCTTGAGCTCGACGTAATTCTCGATGATGCCGTTGTGTACGAGCACGCAGCTCTCGGAGCGATGCGGATGCGCATTCTGCTCGGAGGGTTTGCCATGCGTCGCCCAGCGCGTATGGCCGATGCCGCACATGCCGGCAATCGGCTTCTGCTCCAGCGATTTCTGCAAGTTGACCAATTTGCCGACACTGCGCCGGATGTCGATCTTCTCCCCGCGCTGGATCGCCACGCCGGCCGAGTCATAGCCTCGATACTCCAGCTTCGACAACCCGTTCAACAAAATCGGGACTGCATCCTGATTGCCTACGTAGCCAACGATGCCACACATAGGTTGCCGTTACCTCCGTTTCGAACGTTGAACTGCCGGTTGCTTCTTCTTAGCGGCACGGGTCGCAGCCTTCGGTTTGGGTGCTGCCTTCGCGGGCGACGCGGCCTTGCGGGTCTTCACGGTCGGCACTGGCTTCGGCGCAGGAGGCGGCACCTGCCCGCTCTGCAGCGCGCGACGCCTCGCAGCCCATCCCTCGCGCGTCACTTGCGGCACCCGCGCAATCACAAGGGCATCCGCCGGGACATCCTGCGTCACGGTGGCGCCGGCTGCGATCACGGCACCTTGGCCGATCGTCACCGGCGCGACCAATTGCACATCGCTGCCGATGAAAACTCCATTGTCGATGACGGTCTGAAACTTTTTATACCCGTCGTAGTTGCAGGTAATTGTTCCGGCGCCGATATTCACGCCGGCACCGATCGTCGCATCCCCGAGGTAACTGAGATGGTTGGCCTTCGAACCCTCGCCAAGTTCCGTTTTCTTCATCTCGACGAAGTTGCCGACCTTCCCTTTGCGCCGAACCACCACGCCGGGCCGCAAATGCACGAACGGTCCAAGGTGGGAGTCGTCCTCCACCTGCGACTCGCGAAAGATGCAGTGGTCCAAAATCTCAACCCGGTTGCCGATGGTACAATCGGTAATCCGCGTGCCGGAATGCACGACCGTGTTTTCCCCGATTACCGTCCGGCCCTCGAGCGTCACGTCGGGATAGAGCAGTGTGTCGCGCCCGATCGTCACTCCTGCATCAATCCACGTTGAGGCCGGATCTCGCATGGTGACACCGGCTTCCAACCACCGCTCGCGAATCCGCCGGCGAATCACGCCCTCCGCCTCCGCCAACTGCACGCGACTGTTGATCCCTAATCCTTCATCGATATCCCGCAATCGCAACGCCGAGACGGTACGGCCCTGCTGCACCGCCATCTGCACGATATCGGTGAGATAGTATTCGCCTTGCGCATTCCGCGGATCGAGCTTGTCGAGCGCCGGAAAGAGAAACTCGCCGTCGACGACGTAGGTCCCAACGTTGATTTCGCGCACGCGTCGCTCGTCCGCAGACGCATCCTTGTCTTCAACGATGCTCTGCACCCTGTTGTCGGCGGCTCCTTGCAACCATTCGTCGCGGCGATGGCGAATCACGCGGCCATAGCCGGAGGCGTCATCGAGCACCGCGGTCAACAGAGTGACGGCGGCGCCCTGCGCATCATGCATCGCCAGGAGTTCCCGCACTGTCGCTTCCGTCAGTAACGGCGTGTCGCCGTTCAAGATCAAATAGCGGGTCGGTTTGCGACGCGTCGACCCGGCGAACACCGGACGCGCTTGCAGCACCGCATGGCCCGTTCCCAACTGCTTGGTTTGCTCGGCGACGGCCACCTGCCCGCCGACGGCTTCGACGACCTTGCGCACATCGGCGCCCTGATGCCCCACCACCACCGCCACGCCCTGCTCCGCCAAGCCACAGGCGATATCCAGCACATACAGCACCATCGGCCGGCCCGCCACAGGATGGAGCACCTTGGCCAGCGCCGACTTCATACGTTTGCCGAGCCCCGCCGCCATGATGATGACACCGAGTCCGGGAATGGAGGAGAGCGAGACCTTGTCGCGCAATGCATCAGTCATAAATGTGTCACCATACGTAGTCAACACAGGGGTGGTCGAATGACACCGCGATCAACCGACCTGCACACCTGCGTCTGGTTGCTTAATCGGCGCCCAGGTTTTTCCGCCGGCCTGTGACGCGGTGCCCGACGGCGGAGTCGGGGTGTAGAGTCCTCCCGACACAATCAGCTTCATTGCCTCTTCCACCGTGATATCCACGGCGATCACTTCGCGCTCGGGCACGAGCAGAAAATAGCCGGACGTGGGGTTGGGTGAAGTCGGCACGTAGACGTGCACCAGCGGGTCCGGGGAGAGCTGCTGCATTTCGCCTTTCGTCACCCCGGTCACAAATGCAAAACAGTAGTGACCGTTCTTGGGAAACTGGATCAGCACGACCCGGCGATAACTCTCACGCTCCGCGAACGACAGAATGTCCATCATCGATTTGATGGTGGAATAGATCCCGCGGACCACCGGCACGCGATTGAGCAACCGCTCCCACTGCCGCACGACCTGGCGGCCGATGAAATTCGCGGCGAATAGTCCGGTCATGAAAATGAGCAGGATGAGCGCGATGATACCCAGACCGGGCACGTAGTAGCCCGGAGTCACCAGCCGGGCGGCGGCATCGCCGAGGATTCCATCCAGACTGACGAAGAGTGTCTTGAGGATCAGGATGGTTCCCCAGATGGGAATCATGACCAGCAAACCGGTCAGAAAATAACGTTTGAGCGATGCTTTTAGCATGTGTGGCTGAGGGGTCCTGGGTAGAGCGTCATGATACTGGGCTTTCACCAATCGTCGCAAGCCTTTTCTTGCTATTTTCAATCACTTGGAATAGGATTCTGCCCTCTTTCTCCCTTGGTTTTTTCAGACCCGAATGACGACGCAACGCAGCCGACCACCCCGTGGCCTGTTCATTACGCTGGAGGGCATCGAGGGGTGCGGAAAATCCACCCAGGCCCGACTCCTGGGAGAATACCTACGTAGCCAGGGACTGGTCACCGTGGAAACCCGGGAACCGGGCGGAACGCCCCTCGCGGAAAAAATCCGGTCGGCCATGTTGGATCGCGCCGATGAACCGGTTGCGGCCGAGACCGAAGCGTTTCTAGTCTTCGCCGCCCGACGACAACATGTAGCCCAGGTGATCGAACCGGCGCTCGCCCGCGGCGCCGTCGTCCTTTGCGACCGCTTCAGCGACTCGACCCTCGCCTACCAGGGCTATGCGCGCGGATTAAATGTTTCTCTGCTCGAACGACTCAATCGCCTGGCGAGCCATGCGGTGACACCAGATCTGACGTTGCTCTTCGACCTCCCCGTGGCCACCGGGCTGGCACGGCGACGCTCCGCCGCCGAAACGAACCGGCTCGACCGCGAATCGCTTCGCTTCCACCACAAGGTTCGCGCCGGCTTTCTCGATCTGGCGACGCGTCATCCCAATCGAATGAAGGTCGTCCCGGCGCGCGCCTCAAAAGAGACCGTCGCCCGCGCGGTCACCCGCATCATTGCGCCGATGCTCAGCCGGGTCCGCCAGGCCATGAACGAAGCAGCAGGTTCACGCACCTCATCCCCTCGCACCACAAAGGCTCGTCATGCCCTTCGCTGACGTCATCGGCCACGAGCACGCCAAGACCCTGCTGCGATCGGCGATCCTGCAGAACCGCCTGGCCCATGCCTATTTGTTTCATGGCGAAGACCGCATCGGCAAACGCCTACTGGCGCTTCGGCTGGCCCAAACGCTGCTCTGCGAGACGGTTTCCGACAATCGTCAACCGGACGCTTGCGGTGCCTGCCGGGCCTGCCAGCAGGTGGATGCGCGCACGCATCCGGACTTTCTCGTCATCGAACCCGATCGCGAAATGGCGAATCCCCAAATCAAGATTGAGTCCATTCGAGACATCGAACATCAGATGATTTATCGCCCGCTGATCGGCAACCGGAAGATCTGCCTGATCGACGAGGCGGATCGCATGACCATTGGCGCCGCCAACGCGTTGCTCAAAACACTGGAAGAGCCCCCCGACCACAGTCTGTTCGTGCTGGTATCCAGCAGACCCTACGCCCTGCCGGCTACGATCCGCTCGCGTTGCCAGGCCCTGCGACTCACCGCACCGGCCCAAACCCAGGTGGAAGCCGCGGTGATTCTCAAACGCGAACTGCCTCCCGCCGATGCGCACTTCCTGGCCCTCCTCAGCGACGGACAATTGGGGCGTGCGTTGGAATGCGACCTCGACCAGGCACGAACCAATCAGAAGGAATTTGCCGCGATCTTTTCCACCAAAGGGCTGCAGTCATTCACCACCGTGCTTGCCGCCGCTGAAGCCCTGGCCAAAGGCGACCGCGGCCCCGAAGCCTTCGATTGGCTGCTCCGGTGGCTGCGCGATGTCCTCCTCGTCGCCGTCGGCGCAGGGTCAGACCACATCCTCAATCTGGACCAACGGGCCGGCATGCAGGCGCTGGCCGCGCACATCAATATCGATGACCTCCTGGATCTGATCGGCGACCTCGAAAAAATGGAGCGCCAGGCGCACCGGAACCTGAACGTTCAGATCGCACTCGAAACCATTCTGCTCCGAGTCCGGCAACTACTTACCCCGCACGAATCGGCCGACGCGCCGCGATAAGCTAGCTTTGAGCACCAGCATCTTGTTATCTTCACCGGACTACCCATGAGCACACCCGACACCTTCTACATCACGACCCCGATCTACTACGTCAACGACGTGCCGCACATCGGCCACGCCTACACCACTGTCGCCGCCGACGTGCTCGCGCGTTACTGGCGACTGCGCGGCCGCGAGGTCTTCTTTTTGACGGGCCTCGACGAACACGGACAGAAAGTGCAGCAGGCGGCTGCCAAGGCCGGCATCGACCCGCAAGCCCATTGCGACCGCCTCGCGCCGCAGTTCACAAACCTCTGGCAACGGTTGAACATCTCGAATGATGCTTTCATCAGAACCACCGACGCACCACATCAATCAGTGGTTCAACGATACCTTCAACAGCTCTACGACAAGCAGCTGATTTATAAAGCAGATTATACGGGATGGTATTGCACGTTCGATGAACGGTTCTGGACGGAAAAAGATGTGCTCGACGGACTCTGTCCCGATTGCAAACGGCCTATCGAACGGTTGAGCGAGCATAACTATTTTTTCAAAATGGGCCAGTACCAGGACCGGCTGATCGAACACATCCGGCAGCATGAAGACTTCATTCGCCCCGCCTCCCGCCGCAATGAAGTCCTGGGATTTCTCCAGACACAGAAGCTCGGCGACCTCTCGATCTCGCGGCCGAAATCGCGACTCTCCTGGGGCATCGAATTGCCGTTCGACAACGACTATGTCACCTACGTCTGGTTCGACGCGCTTGTCAATTACGTCTCCGCCCTCGAATACAAACCGGGCCTCGACCGGTTCTGGCCGGCGGATGTCCATCTCGTCGGCAAGGACATTCTCACGACCCATGCCGTCTATTGGTCCACGATGCTGATGGCGCTGGAGCGCCCCTTGCCTCTCTCCATTTTTGCCCACGGCTGGTGGACGGTGGATGGCGAAAAGATGTCGAAGAGCCGAGGCAATGTCGTCGATCCCAACGCAATGGTTGATCAGTTCGGCACGGATGCGTTCCGCTATTTCCTCCTGCGCGAGGTGCCGTTCGGACAGGACGGAGATTTTTCCCACAGCGCGCTGGTCACCAGCATCAACAGCGCACTGGCCAACGGTATCGGCAACCTCCTGAGCCGCACGCTCACCATGATTGAGCGTTCATGCGCCGGCGTGATCCCGGAGCCCGGCCCTGCCGTCCTTCCCGAGTTAGAACAACGAATCGAAGAGCTGGCCAAGCAACTGCCCGGCAGGGTTGAGGCCGGCTTCAACGCGTTGCTCTTTCGGGATGTGCTGCTGATGATCGAGGAATTAAACACCTGTTGCGACGAATATATCGATAAGAGCGCGCCCTGGAAACTCGCCAAACAACCCGATGCGCAACCGCAATTGCACCGCGTACTGAACACCTCCGCACGCGCCCTTCGACTACTCGCAATTCTGCTGTACCCGTTCATGCCGACAGCCGCGGCGCAAATGATCCGGCAGCTCGGATTGACCTTGGATCTTTCCAAGCCGCTGGCCGCCGGTGCCGAAGACTGGGACGCGCCGCTGGCCGGAAGCAGAATTCAGAAAGGCGCATCATTGTTCCCCCGCATCGAATCCAAACCACAAGGAGCCAAACCCGTGAGCGAGACACCTGCATCTCCGCAACCGACTGCCGCTGCCCCGACCGCAGCCCCTGCCGCACCACAATCCTCGGCTCCGGTCACCACGCCGGCCGCCGCTCCTGCACCCGCGCAGCCGGCCCAGATCAGCATCGACGACTTTATGAAGATTCAACTCAAGGCCGCCAAAGTGCTGGCAGCGGACCGAGTGCCGAAGTCGGAAAAACTGCTCAAACTGCAGGTGAGCCTCGGTAGCGAACAACGGCAGATCGTCGCGGGTATCGGAAAGAAGTACGAACCGGAAGCCCTGATCGGAAAAACCATCGTCATCGTGGCAAACTTGAAGCCGGCCAAACTGATGGGCATCGAATCGCAAGGCATGGTCCTCGCGGCGGGGGACAGCGAAGTGCGGGGCCTTGCCACCTTCGTCGAAGATGTGGAGCCCGGCACCAAAGTGAAATGAGTCGCTCCTTTCTCACCTGGCTGATCGGCACTTGCGTCCTCGTGCTGCTGAGCAGCGCGGGTGCCGCGTTCACGCCGGACGCCTCCGAATCCGAACTCGACAGCAAAACCCGCTACAACGACCCCCAACCCACGACCGTCCTGGTGCGGGTCGTCGCACACCGCTCACTGGTGCTGGGCCATGAAGTCGGCGGCGCGCGGGTCACGATCACGGATGTGGCGACGGGACAACTGCTGGCGTCCGGTCTGCAGCAGGGAGACCCCGGCGACCAGACCCAGATCATGCGCACGCCGCATCTCATGGACGAACCGGTCTACAGCGCCCGCTCCGCCGCCGCGTTTACCACCACACTCGAACTCACGCGCCCCACGCTGGTGGAGATCGCCGCCGAGGGACCGCTGGCCTATCCGAGCGCCTTGCAACGGGCCAGCACGACGGTCCTGCTGATTCCCGGCCATGACCTGACCAACGACGGCATCGTGCTGCACCTCTACGGGTATTTGGTGCAAGTCGAATCGCCCAAGCCCGGCGAGCCGCTGATCGCCAAGGAAGACGTGATGCTGCGGGCCTCGGTACGCACCCTGTCGGGAGCGCTGGTCCGGCCGCATAGCGATTGGGATTCCCGCAAGATTCACATCTACGCTGAACTGTTGATCGGCGACCGGATCGTCGAACGACTTCAGATGTTTTATGCGGGAGAGAAAAGCCGGTTCGAAGCGCCGTTCTTCGTGCCCCTCTCCAAAGACACGCCCGACGGTATCACGCTACGTGTTATCGCCGCCGACGTCGCCACCGGCAACTTCGGTGCGGCCTCGGCCCAATACCCGGTGCTCTCCGAACGGCTCAGGCCCAAGAAGAATTGACCCGTTCCGTGATATGGTGATGTGACGATCAGGTGAAATGGGGGCAGCACCCTGGCGCTTGCCTTCCCACCCGATCACCACATTATCGAGTCAGACATTTCGCCTATGGATCCTAAGCAGCGACAATTCTCCATCTGGTACATGTTCATTGCCCTCTGGGTCCTGATCCTGATCCAGACATTTCTCCCGTCGTTCTTCAATCCGACCGAAATCCCCTATAGCGAATTCAAACAGGCCGTCGAGGCGGGCAACGTCACCGAAGTGGCCGTCTCGCCGCAGATCATTCACGGCAAGATGAAGGAGGACAAGGTCTTCCACACGATCCGCATCGAAGACCCTGACTTGCTGCGCGGCCTGGCCCAACACCAGGTGAAGGTGACGGGCGTGATCGAAAGCACACTGTTTCGTGATGTCCTGTCCTGGATCGTGCCGATCGTCCTCTTCTTCGGCGTCTGGTGGTTCCTGTTGCGCCGCATGGGACAGAGCCAAGGCTTCATGACGGTCGGTCAGAGCAAAGCCAAGATCTACGTGGAGAAGGAAGTGAAGGTCACCTTCGCCGATGTGGCCGGCGTGGATGAGGCCAAGCAGGAGTTGGAAGAGATCATCGAGTTCCTCAAGACGCCGGAAAAGTTCCGCCGTCTGGGCGGCAAGATTCCCAAGGGCATTCTGCTGGTCGGTCCGCCCGGCACAGGCAAGACGCTGCTCGCGAAGGCCGTGGCCGGCGAGGCAGGCGTGCCGTTTTTCTCGATCAGCGGCTCGGAGTTTGTGGAGATGTTCGTCGGAGTCGGCGCGGCACGCGTCCGCGATCTGTTCGAACAGGCCAAGGGTAAGGCGCCCTGCATCATTTTCCTCGACGAACTCGACGCACTCGGCAAGGCTCGCGGGGTCGGCCCGATGGCGCATGAGGAGCGCGAGCAAACCTTGAATCAGTTGCTGGTGGAAATGGATGGATTCGACTCCCGCGTCGGCGTCATTCTCGTGGCCGCCACCAACCGCCCTGAAATCCTGGATCCTGCCCTGCTGCGAGCCGGTCGCTTCGATCGCCAGGTGCTCGTAGACCGGCCGGACAAGATCGGACGGCTCGCCATCTTGAAGGTTCACGCGCGCACCATTACCCTCGCCAACCAGACGGACCTCGAAACGATCGCCGCCATGACACCCGGCTTCGTCGGCGCCGATCTGGCCAATTTGCTGAATGAAGCGGCGCTACTCGCCGTCCGTCGAAACAAAGACACCGTGAGCCTGGCGGAGTTACAGGAAGCCGTGGAGCGGGTCATCGGCGGGCTCGAAAAGAAAAATCGCGTGCTGAATAAAATGGAGCGGGCCCGGGTCGCCCATCACGAGGTTGGCCATGCGTTAGTCGCGATGTCCATCCCGGGCGGCGATGCCGTGCATAAAATCTCCATCATCCCGCGAGGAATCGCCGCACTCGGCTACACCATGCAGCTGCCGACCGAAGATCGATTTCTCATGACCATGTCCGAACTGAAGAATCGAATTGCCATCCTCCTGGGCGGCCGCGCGGCAGAAGAAGTCATTTACGGTGAAGTCTCCACCGGCGCGCAGGACGATCTGCGCAAGGCCACCGACATTGCCAAAAGCATGGTCAAGGCCTATGGCATGAGCGAGAAGCTGGGTCAGGTGAGCCTGGAGCGAGACCGGCAATCGCTGTTTCTTCAGACCGGTCCTTCACAGACACCGGGTGACTACAGCGAGGAGACGTCGCGAGAGATCGATTGCGAAGTCCGCCTTCTAATCGATGAACAGTATGAACGGGCCCGCGACCTCATCAAAACACAGGAAGCCATCCTACGGAACGCCGCCACGGTGCTCCTCGAAAAAGAAACGATTACGGGAGAAGAACTCAAAACTCTCGCCGCATCGCACTGACGTCGCGCACTCGCAATCTTCCCCCCGGCAGCCCTACAAGCTCCAACAATCCCGCACGGCGCGCTTCGCAAAGACGCCGCGAGACCGTGCAACAGCTTGCCCTCCTCTGCCTCTCGTGAGACACTCAATAGGATGGTACCTCACACCTACCATGAACTCCGTTCTCGCCTGAGATTTGCGCTCGCCCTCAACGCCGTCATCATCGTGGCAGAATTTGTCGGGGGCTTCCTCACGAACAGCATCGGCTTGATCGGAGACGCGGGGCACAATCTCGTCGATCAAGGCTCCCTGTTCCTGGCGCTGTACGCGCATGTGCTGACAGCGAGACCGGCCACCGATAGCCGGACCTTCGGGTATCACCGGGCTGGGATCGTGGCGGCTTTTCTCAACTCCTTCATCCTACTGCTGACCGCTGCCGGAATTACGATCATGAGCGCCCAGCGTCTCATGACGCCGGTGCCGATTCCGGGCGGATGGGTGATGCTGGTCGCCCTGGTGAGTTTTGTCGCCAACCTGTCGATTGCGCTGTTGCTGCAACATGGCGCAAAGGACGACCTCAACATTCGCAGCGCGTTCTGGCACATGCTGGGGGATGCGTGGGTGTCGCTGGGCGTCGTCGTCAGCGGAGGAATCATCATGCTGACCGGCTGGTCGATCCTCGATCCGCTGGTGAGCCTTTTCGTCGTCATCGCGATCGTCAGGGGCGCCTGGCCGCTCTTCAAAGAATCACTGGAGGTCCTGCTGGAGTCCACCCCGCCCGGCGTCAGCCCGGCGCTGGTCGCCGCGACCATTGAATCCATCCCCGGCGTGAAGAACGTCCACGACCTGCACATCTGGGCCGTGGAACCGCGCCTCATCATGATGACCACGCACGTGCAGGTGGACGGAGACGACCAGGCCCTGACCAGCGGCCTCCTTCATACGATACGAAACCGGGTGACCAGCGAATTCAAGATCAAGCACCTGACCATCCAACTTGAAACAGAATGTTGCCACCCGGATGCCGTGCACTGCGACCTGTCCAAACTCCACGACCAGCATTCCCATCCCGAGTTTCTGCACAGCCACCATTAGCTAGTCAGGCGATAATCACTCGCCGGTCACTCGGAATCGCCATCCCCTGCCCCGAAGAGCGTACTTTCTACGAGACCTCCCCCATTTTCCCCAACGCCCGAGCCAAATTGATTCGTGCGGCATTCAAACGATACAACGCATCGATCGCATTGTCCCTTGACCGAGCAAGGGAAAACAGGGCGTTGGTGAGTTCGAGGTTGCTGGAAGAACTCAGGATACTGAATCGTTCACGCGCCAATTCTTGCTCCGAAGCCGCCGCCTCCAATCCACGCCTGGCGATCTCAACTTGTTCCCTCGCCGAAGCGAGCGTCATCAGCGCCTCGCGCACTTCTAGTGTCACTCGGTTTTGAACGACCGCCAGCTTGAACAACTCCTGCTGAGCCAAACTGCGCGACTCGCTGATTCGTCCCTCTCGTTGCCCGCCGTCGAAAATGGGAACCGACAGCATCAGCGCCATACTGTAGGTATCCGCGGTATTGTGCATGCGATTGCCAATCAGGCCATAGTCTCCCTGAGCCACAAGCGACGGCAAGCGCTCGTCGGTTGTAGAGCGCAAGGTGAGATCCGCCGCTTTGATCCGCTGCTTTGAAGCCTTGACCTCTGCCCGTTCCTGCATCGCCTCGATCAGGGCCTCCTGGAGCACCGGCACGTGAGGCACCGATGCTTTCAACTCATCGGTTAATACCAATCGGATGTCGAATTGTATGCCCAAAGCGTTGATCAATCCCAATTTGAAGCGCTCAACTTCACTTCGAGCCAGTGTCAGATGTTGCCGCTCATTCTCTAGTTGCGCTTCTGCGCGAGCCGTATCCAAGCCGGTACCCATTCCACCCCCACGCCGACTCCGAACGAACGCCGCCAACTCCTGCAAGAGCTTTACATTCGCTTCACGGGCATCGACCGTCGCCTGCGCCCGCAGGACCTCCATGTACAAAAGACCGACTTCGCCCATCGCATCGTTCTTGGCCGTGTCGGATTCCAGTTCAGCTACCTTTAAGGCTTCACGCGAGGCACGCCAGCGGTCGATCAGGCTTAGGCTGAAGAGACTCTGCGTCGCACTCACCCGAGCATCAAAAATTGAAAACGGGCTGGTGACATGCGGTGTCAGTCCGACAGTGCCGAGAAAAAATGTTTGGCGCGACTGCCGAACATTACTGGAGAGATTTGGCAACAGAGCCCCCAACTGAGTGAATGCCGCAGCCTTGGCCTGCTCAACTCGTTCCTTAAACAGTTGGACGGTAGGACTATTGCCCATCGCCGCGTCCATCGCATCCTTCAGGCTCAGGCGCAGCTCAGGCAGCGGTGTCACCGCGTCAATTCCGGCCGCCGGAGCATCCGGCTGGGCGCCGTAGCACAAGCCTGTCGTGAACAGAATCCCCAGAAATACAATCGCAGAAGGAATGCGATCAATCATGTCGCTCACCATTTCCTTTCATTTGGCCCCCTGCCTCGGCCAGTAGGGCTTCAATCGCATCAGACACTCTGGCATCTCTGCTTCAGGTGGAAAGTAGGGCGTTGGGAAGGAAGGAGGCGCGCTCCCGCTACGGTGTATGAAAGCGCACCGTACAGGGCAATCCTGCCGGGATATGGTAATCGGGGTTGGGGAGGTGAAGGCGAACCCCAAACGTTCCATTGGCCGTATCGATCACTCGATTCACCGTCTCAACCGTGGCCACATAGGAGGTGGACGGTGCGGAATCCGGCGTCACATCAGCAACCATCCCCGGTCCAATCTTGTCGAGCCAAGCGAGCGGGGCAAACACCTCCACGCGTAGCGGATGAAGTTGCGCAATCTTCAACACAGGAGACTGCCGAACCAACTCTCCCGGCGCGAGATAACGCTCCGCCACCAGCCCGGCAATCGGACTGCGTATAGTTCGTAGCGCTAACTCAGCGACAGCGCGTTGGTACTCGAGTCGCGCCAGTTCATGCTCCTCTTTCGCTTCCAGCGCTGCTGCCTCAGCCACCCGGAATTCAGTTTCAGCCTCATCCAGTTCATTGTGCGCAATGGCGGAGTTTTTCCGAAGATCTCGTGCCCGCTCGACTTTACGCGCGCCGTACTCCATCCGCACTTGAGTCCTCTTCAGCGCCGATTCGAGTTCAGACTTTGCCTTGGCGACGGCCACAGTAGCCCGCTCCCGACTCGATTCCAGCACAGCCAGCACCTGTCCCGCACCGACCAGATCTCCTTGATCCACCGTCACGGACTCGATCAGCCCTTCGACAGGGGTACCGACAGCAACCACCTGAGAGGGCTTGATCAGGCAAGACAATTCGCTCCTGGCACCCATGTCCGCGCTAGCGGGCAGTGCCGTCAGGACGACCAGAATGAGACCTGCTGTGACACGTACGGGTAAGGAACACATCCGGCGCCTACTTGTTGAACCGCACGGTGCACTTGAGCCCAGCCGGCAGCTTGAAGTCCGGATTGGGCAACTCCAAGCGGACACCGAATGTACCGCTGGCGGCGTCGACGACCTTGTCGACCACCGTCACTTTGGCGGGAAACTCGCCTTTGATCGGTTCCTCCGGCTTCACCATCGCAGACATGCCCACGGTGACTTTCCCGAGCAGCCCCACCGGCGCATAGACCTCCACTCGCAAGGGATCAATCTGCGCAAGTTTGAGAATACGTTCCTGCTTGGGAAACTCCCCCGGATGCATATACCGCTCGACCACCACACCGTTGATCGGGCTTTTCATCGTGCGGAGCGCAATCTCGGCCGTGGTTCGATTCAGTTCCAAGTCAGCCAAGCGCCGGTTGCTCAACTCGGCATGAGCATGGGCCACCGCGCCGGTCGCGCGCTCGACGCTGGTATCGAGTGTCGCCAGCACCTGGCCCTCCTTGACGACATCACCACGATCGACAGTGATGCTTTCAAGCACACCAGCAACGGGCGAGGTCATGGTGATAGTCTGGTATGGTTGGATCAGGCAGGTAAGGTCACCGGCCGAGGCAGGCATCGCGCTCATCGTCAACGCAAGCACAAAACCAACAGCACAATACAATCCTCGCATCACACACTCCCTCACAGCCGGTTTTCCGCGTGACAAACCCTCAGCCAGAACGTCGCCATCACTTGCTGCCTGTGAGGGTTGCCCCACGGGACCCCTTCGTCGGACATATGTCACCCCATATCCTATAATGATCGCTCGCCCATCAAGACGCGGTGTCTATTCCGACCGCCCGGCGAACGCCAGGGTGGATTCCAACTGATCGTCGATCTTCAATACGGCCGCCCGCATCCGAGCATGCAGACGCTCCGCGCGGCGCTGCGCCTGGCGCACCACTCGCAAGGCCGGCCAGTGCCATCCCAGTCGAAGCGCCTGTCGCGCAAGCCCTCGGCCGATTCGACCCGCATGAGCCACCACGAGATCATCTTCCAATGAGACCAGGGTTTGACAGGATCCGGGATCACCTTGCCGGGCGCAGCGACCGAACAATTGCCGGTCGATGCGGCCGGCATCGTGACGTTCGGTCGCGATGACGTGCAATCCTCCCCGATCGGCCACCCCGACGCCAAGGTGAATATCCGTACCACGGCCGGCCATGTTGGTGGCGACAGTAATCCGTCCTGGCTCTCCGGCCTCTGCAATGATGTCCGCCTCTTCCCGATTCTGCCTCGCATTCAGCACGCGATGGGGCAACCCCGCCTTGAGCAGCAAGAGGCTGAGACGTTCCGAGGCAGCCACCGACCTCGTGCCGATCAAGACCGGGCGTCCTTGGGCATACTGAGCTGCCACCGCTTCGACCACCGCCTGCCACCGCGCATCAGCTTCAACAAACACACGATCCCCCGCGCCACAGCGCAGGACCTGCCGATGCGTTGGAATGGTCGCGACCCCCAAACGATAGACAGACCAGAACTCCCCGGCCACTTCCCTCGCCGTTCCAGTCATTCCGGCGAGCCGGAGATAGCGGCGGAAGAACCGCTGATAGCTGATACGTGCGAGCGTTTCCTGCCGGTCACTCAGCGGGCAATCTTCCTTGACCTCAATCATCTGGTGCAGCCCCCGTTCCCAGGATCGGTCGGCCATCACACGTCCGGTATACTCATCGACGATCTGGATCGTTGCATCATGAACGACATAGTGGGTGTCCCGGTCGAACAGATAAAGAGCCGACAGTGCATGTTCGATCAGATGTTCGCGGCGTCCCCGGCCCCGCCACACCCCGCCCAGCGAGCTGGTGAGCTCCGCTGTACGACCGATGCCGGCTTCCGTCAATCGAACCCGGCGCGCGTGACGATCAATCGTGACCTCCGACCCGCAGCGGAGTCGTCGTGCCACATCGAGCGCTTGCTCATACACCGTACGTTCGTCCGCATCGTTTCCTCGACCGGCGATGATCAGGGGCGTCCGCGCCTCATCCACCAACACACTGTCCGCTTCGTCGACAATGGCATAGTACAGTCCGCGTAGCAGCAACCCGTCGCCGGAAAAAGCACCCGCTGCCACGCGGTGCAGGCGGCGGTGGATCGGATTGGATGGCCGACCGGCCGTCAAGCGATCCTTCAGGTAATCGAAGACCAGTTCCTTATTCGTGCAGTACGTCACATCACACGCATAGGCAGCGCGGCGGGCATCCGGTGCGAGCCCGTGCACGATGACGCCGACCGATAGACCCAGAGCCCGATAGACCGGCCCCATCAACTCCGCGTCCCGCGTCGCAAGATAGTCGTTCACCGTCACGATATGCACGGGCAACCCTGCCAAGGCAGCGGTGCAGGCCGGCAGCGTCGCAGTAAGCGTTTTCCCTTCACCCGTCTGCATTTCGGCGACCAGCCCCTGGAGCAACGCATATCCCCCGGCAACCTGCACATCAAAATGCCGCTGCCCCAGCAGCCGTGCGGCAGTTTCCCGAACCAGCGCAAAGGATTCCGCAACGAGCGCATCGGTGAGTCCGTCCCTGGCCAGTGCAGCGCGGAGTAACTGGGCTGCAGGTTGCAAGTCGGTGTCCTTCAGTCGTTCATACGCCATCGCAAGGCCCGCCACTCGATCGACGATGTCGTGGGTGGAAAAGCAGACATTCCGCCAGTGGCGCAAAAGCGGCCCGGCCGACCGTTGCGCAAGGGTATCGAGCCAGGGGAGCGTCGGAATCGCCCGTTCAGGGTAGGCCGCGCCCTGAATCTGCTCTGGAAAGACGGGACTAAACATTGAATCGCGTCAAGAACAGTTGCCGCACCTGCCGATACCACTGCGTCGATAACGGTGTCCACCCATGACTGAAGCGAACGTACACGCGTTCGCCTGCATGGACCAGCTCCGACTCGTTGGGCACCCGTAGATCCACATGAAACAAGCGCTGAACGGTCTTCAAGCCTTGCGAATCCGTCGGATCGACGGCCACCGCCCCGCCCCCCTCCGTTCCCAGCGCGGCATGCGGAAGGTTCTGTATTGCAGCCGGCACCAACCGCACCATGGAGGCTCGATACATATCCTCCAGACGTTCGGCCAGCCGAACCTGCACCTCTCCCAGCTGAGTCCTTACGAGATCGATATCCGCTTGGGGTACCACCGCTCGCACCATCAGTCGTCGTCGATCGACGATATGCGCGAGCACCTCGCCTTGCTTGACGAACCGCCCCGGCAGATCCTGCGGTGCCGGCAGGACGAACTGCCCCGCCACACGGCTTCGAATCACCAACTCATCGAGCCGACGCTGGATCTGCGCCAGATAGTTCCGCGCGTACGCACGTTCTTCTTCGATAATCGCGGCCTTCACCAGATCGACCGGGCGCTGCTCCGCATACCGAGCCGTCAGCTCGTTCACGCGCGCCGCCCAGACGCGCGCATCAGCAGCCAAGCGCGGATGGTCCGCGACAAACAGCACGTCGCCGGGTTGAACCAGGCTATCCGGTTTTGCGACGACTCTTGTGATGAACCCATCGGTCCCGGCATGCACGACCGACTCGTCCGGTACCCAAACCACCCCTTCAGCCATCGTATGGTACGGTGCCGGCAGGGCGCACAGCCCGAACGCGACTGCGGCAAGCAGTGCGGCGGTCACGCCCAGCGCACGAAGCCGAACCGGACGCAACCCGGGACTGGCAAGGAGGGACGACAGCCCCTTCACCGCCGGCACAATCAACATCCCGATGGCCGTCACCGCGGCGAAGGCCAGCCCCAGCAACGGCCAAAGCTCACCGAGAAAGAGCAAGATGGCCACTGTGACCATCAGCCGATAGAGCATGGAGGCAGCGCCATAGCCGAGAAACCACGCACGCTCTCCCACCGTCGCGTCGGGACGGCTCACCTCGCGTTCTCCGAACACATACCGTTCGCACAAGTACCGCCAATAGGCCGTGGCTCGTCCTCGCAGATTGGGAATGTCGAGCCAGTCCATCAGCATGTAGTAGCCGTCGAAGCGCAGTAACGGGTTGAGGTTAAAGACCACGGTGCTGACGCCCGCGATGAATACCGTGTTGTACGCCAGCAGACGAATCAACCCCGGCTCCGCGTTGATCCAGAGAATGAGCGCAACCGAGGCCAACATCGCCTCGACCATCATGCCTGCTGCGCCGACAAGCAGCCGGTGCCATCGGTCGCGAAAGGCCCAGGCCGCGGACGCTTCGCAATAGGGGACGGGCGTCAGGACCAGAACCATCACACCGATTTCATGAACTTCGCCCCCGAGCGCCTTTGTCATGAACCCATGGCCGAGTTCATGCAGCAGCTTAATAACCGGAAACAGGAACCACAGCACGAGCAGCGAGTGGGGACTGGTCAGTTGTCCCACCGCGTCATGCGTCAAGTCAGGCCAATGAAGCGCCCCAAGCACCAGCCCGCTTCCGACCAGAGCGAACCAAAGCAGCAGACCGACCCAGCCGGCAAAAGGCTGCACCAGCGGCGACAACAAAGTAAGGAACCGATCCGGATCGCCCAGGGGAATTCGCCAGGAAAAGAGGTTCGAGAGCCGACTGAGGCGCTGTCGCTGGGCCAGACGATCGGCCCGATCGCTCAACTCGCCGGTATCCGGCAGAACATCGCAGACGATCAGATCCGCGGCATGCAGCTGACCCAGCAAACGGATGACGTCGTCCTGGCTTGGCGCGTCATCCCCCAGTGTGGCCGTCGCAGCCTCCCACATCTCACGAACGGATCGGCGGCCGTCCATCAGCCCGATCAGTTGATAGGCCGCAGGGGAAAACCGATGGAATCGATCGGAGGCCCGATCGTGAAGGACATACCACGTTTGCCCGCGATACTGGTGGCGGGCCAAGAGCACGTGACTCCGCAGCCGCGGCTTCACCCGCTCGACGCGATACCATGAGGCGCTGAAAAATTCACCGGCCATGACCCGCTATCTACTCCAATCAGTCAGCAATTAATATTCCCGGCGCAAGTGAACGCAGGGACGTGTCGGCGGGGACTCAAACAGGTCGTCGACAAGGCCGCAGGAAGCGTAGGCGCCGAGACGTACGAGGTCGGTACGTCGAGGCACATGCGCGACCGAGAACGAAGTGGATGGCCTGTTTCAGGCGCCGTCACGGCAGCCAGGCCCAGAGTTTCAATCGTACCCAATCCACCACCTCATGCGTCCAAATCCAGACGAGCGAGCGAGCGTTCACCGCGATCTTGCCGACTCCTTCCATGGCAGGCCGGAGCCGCTCCGAAGGGGGCTTTGCGAACGAGGCCTCGACACGAAAATAGTTGCGCCCCTCCTTTGCCGTCGACACAGGGGTGAGTTGCATCACCGTGAAGGGCATCTCCTCCTCCGGCAAGGACGAAAGCAGTAACGTGCCGGTCTGGCCGATCTTCACCGCTGCGATATCGCGATCGTCCACCTGCAATACCAGCCGATAGCCGTCCAACGGCGCCACTTCAAAGAGCACCTGACCTTCTTCAATGGGAGTGCCCAAACGCTGGCTCCAATCGCCGGTCACGACCACGCCAGCAAAGGGCGCCGTGATTTTAGTACGGCTCAGTTTGTCGGAGGCCAACGCCAGCTGCGCCTCCGCCTGAGCTAATTCCGCCGCCTTAATTTCAACCTTCGCGGCATCCCGATCTGCCATCACCTGCCGATATTCCTTGGCCAGTTGGTCCCGCTGACTCTGCCACCGCAAACGTTCAAGCTTCAGATCGTGATCCTGCAATGTCGCCAGGATCTGCCCTGCCTGCACGACATCGCCCGCCCGAATAGGCGCCGTTTCCAGATACCCCTGAAAGGGCGCGACCGCCGCCTGTTGCACGGACCCCTCGAGCACCGTTTTGGCCGTCACCCGATAGAGCCCGGTGGCAAGAAACAAAAATGCCATAAGCCCGGCCAGTCCCAGCACAGCCAACTTGAACCCGACATGCCGTGATCCGACCAACTTGGCGACTTGCCCACGCAAGGCTTCCCAAGCCTTGCCCCCGAGCCAACGCGCATCGCGCCGTTTCAGGTCAAGGATCGGGCCCAGCACCGCGGCCAGCGCCTCCAGCACATCCAGCGTCCCGCGGTCAAACGACTGCTCCGCTCCGCGTTCCAAGGTGAGTACGCCGACCACACGGCCGTCATCCGTGAGCGGGACGGAACAGAGGGCGACCGAGTTGAATTGGCGCGCCAGTTCATCGTGAGCCCGTCGAATCTGCGTGGGAGTCGTTGGAAGCGGAGGGACGACTACGGTCTGCCGCTGATCGAAGGCTTCCTCCATTGCCCCGGCGATGGCGCCGACCAGCGTGGTCTTCCGAGTGAAGGTAGCGCTGTGAGAAAGAGCCGTGACCTCAACGCGCCCGTTCGTCACGATGCCGAAGCTGACCCGATCGCACTGGAGGCGGGTTGCGGTCTCCGTGACGAACGAACGGGTGGCCGCCTCATAGGTCTTCGACCCGACGGCCGACGAGAGCAGCTCAAGCAGCAGTTGCAGCCGCTCCGCCGTCTGCGCCTTGGCGGTCAGCGAGGCCAATACCTCAGCTGGCAGAACCGTCTGCAGAAGCGCGCGGCCTTCCTGCCTCGAATCGTCCGTGGGTTCGGAATCCTGTCGCATCATAAACCAATCCCCCATCCGGGCCATGACAGGCCGTCAGGACACCGAGCACACGACAACTATGTTCAGGCAGCGCCGCCCTGCCCATCGCCGGCTGTCGCCGGCTTGCTTGATGCGGGTCCTACTCCGAGATCCAGCACGCCGAACTGTCCTTCGTATTGCTGCACCACCGCCCCAAGCAGCAAGGCCAGTCGCTTGGCGGCAAAGGGACTGAGGATGATCCGGTTGGTCACCTGCACACGCATATCCGGTTGTCCCTGCTCCCAGAATTGATTCAGCCCGAAGTTCAGCACAAGCTCTTCCTTCGTGCTGCCGACATGACAGGTGTTCGCATAGGAGGTTGTGGCACGGCTGCCGTCGAGGTGAATGCGCCGCTGGTCGGATTGGGACGCCGCCTGTTCGGTACCGTTCGTAGCTGAACTCATGTGGTGCTCCTCGTTCAAGGAAACCGGGTTATCCCACCGTGATCGTCACCGTGGCAACATTGGAATCGAGGTTGCCGTCGTTGCCTTGTAGGTAAAGCTGTCGATGCCGGTGAACCCGCTATTCGGTGTGTAGCTGAACGTGCCATTGGGATTGAACGCCAACGTGCCGTTGGATGGACTGCTGACCAGGATCGCCGTGAGCGCGCTGCCTTCCGAATCACTATCGTTGGCGAGGACGTTGGAGGTCCCATCGAGCTTCATCAGTTCGCGTCCGACGCCGCTAGTGGTGCCCGTGAAAAACAACGTACCGTTCACACTCGTGAGGCCCTGCGGTTGTGACCCGATCATAACCGTCACGGTCCCCGCTACTGTACCATTACTCCTCCACTGGTCGTTGCCGGTGCCGCCCGCGCTGAAGAAGGCCGTTCCATTCACGTCCGTCAGGAACGGACCTAGGTTGGCGAGGCCCGGCAACGCCAAGCCTCCCGGAGCCAGTTCGATGGTGCCGGCTTCAGTGCCGTCGCTGCGCCAGAGAGTTAAGGCCCCCCCTGTTCGTGGCCCTCGGGAAAAGAGCGTGCCGCCTGCATTCGTGAGGTCGGTGAGCGTGGAAGACCCGGCACCCGGGCTGATGTCTTTGACCAAGACCGTGCCCGCCGCCGTCCCGTCGCTCTTCCAGAGTTCAACACCATTCACCCCATCGGTGGCTGTTCTAATCCCCTGCTGGGGCCTGCTACGTGATATCATCAAGAGTTGGAACCGTTCGCCAACTGCATCACCTGCTTAGGGCCTATGCCACCACCATCAGCTCCAAGAATCCTGGATCAGTGTCGTCTAGAGACAAGGTTGGCGGAAGCAGAAGGTTCTCAAAACTATTTGTTCGGCTATCAAATGTCATGAACCGGTAACGATCGTCGATCGTGAGGGGTCCGGTGACAACAACCGATAAACTCCCATTGAGCGCAGCCACACGGTCAATATCTAAGCGACCAAAGTCGCTCAAACTTCCTAGAGTTGTACTCAGACTGCTTCCTTGCTCCTCCGCATAGTCCCCGGCCCGCATGTGACCCGTCCCAAGGTTGAGCATGCCAAGATTCAGCAGTGTTCCTTGCACGTTCATATCTCCATCCTGCAGCCAGATGCCGGCACCTGAACTGTTCGCGATCGTCACGTCTCCACTGACCTCGATCACGCCGCGAGTACTGAGTGCCATTTCCTGTCCGGCAAACACTCTCCCTTCATTGTAGAGGGAGCCGTTAAGGACCATCGTGAGATTGTTCCAGACTTCAATCGTTCCAGTTGGACGATTGAACAATGGGGTTGTATCGGTGATCGTAAAGGTAACCACGGGATTCAATCCGGGCTGAAGAACTCTTATTGCACCACTATTCTCAAAATTGGCAAAACTCAGAAAGGAACCGTTCTGTGCTTCGATACTGCCTTCATTGGAGAAGAAACCGGTTCCGTTGAGTACGCCTCCTACATCTGAAGGCCCAGTTTTTCCGGTCACCTGAATGTGACCAATATTGCGAACATTAATTGTATTCAGACTGCCGTTTCCAACCACGCCTGTATTCCCCATGAGCACAATTCCACCATCGGCCGAGCCGATTGCCCCTAGTTCGCTGACGAGGCTGATGTTAGCCCCCAAAATCACCGAGGCTCCTGGCGAAGTGATGCTCCCGCCTCCTCTGAGCGATATCGCTCCACTTGTGCCTCCTATCGTTTGTGAACCAGAGGCTGGTGTGCTTGCGATCACCTGGCCGCCGTCAATAGTCAATTCCACTCCGCTGACGGCACTTGTCCCATTCAAAGTCAACCCATTCACAATCGTAAGCTGCGCTCCAGGAGCCACATACACGTTAATGACCGAATTGCTATCCTCAAACGTGACGGCATCAAGGGTACCGGATCCAACGACCTCCATCACTCGGCCGTTGACGCCGGTTCCCATCACAGTGGAATTCCTGAGCGTGCCGCCAGCGAGAGACAAGAGTGCCCCGTTCATCTGAATCGGTTCAGTCACCGTCAAGGTGCCGCCGGTGAGATTGAACTGATGCTCAGACCGCAAACTCTTAACCTGCGTTGTTCCGGTGCTGTGCGTGATGACATAGGCCCCCGCCAAGTCAATGAAGACATCGTCGGCAGCCGTCGGGACAGCGCCGGTGCTCCAATTTGACGCTACATTCCAGTCCCCGCCGGCGGTGTTGATCCAATGCACCCTCGTCACGACCGACTGAACCACAACTTCCAGATCGGCGGGGTCCGCCGTGTCAAGGGTGAGGCCCGGCGGAAGACTGGTCGTAGCAAAGCTGCCTGAGCGGCTGCCGTTGGTCATGAATTGAAAGCGCGCCCCATCGCTCGGCACAAACCCATTCAGCAATATCGCTCCCAGTCCACCGGCTAGTGAGACGGAGCCACCCAACGCCAGCCGTCCAAAGGTCGTCGGCCCGCTGATCTCAATCTGCAATTGGCCCAATGGAGCCGTCTGTACATAGTTGCCGGGGCCGTTGACCTCGGTTCCGGCTTGTACCACCACCGTGCCTCGATTCTCCAATGTCCGCTCTAACCCGACCGGATTGGTACTCGCTATCTCGAGCGTCCGTCCCACATCCACGATCGTGCGGCCGCTGCCGCTCATCGTCCCACCGAGCCACCGGTGTTGCGTGCCCGCGAGCACCACATCGCCCGTCCCCGTCAGAGTCCCCTGCCCGAACAACAGCAACGCCCCGCGGATTTGAGTCGTGCCATTGAACTGCACCACATCACTGGTCCCCGGGAACAGTTGCGGCTCGCCCACGATTTGAGGTACCCCCCCTACTCGTACCTGGGAAATCTCCGTCACGCCGTCAAAAACAGCCGCGGAGCCGCGATACTGAACCAATGTGGTTAAGTTGGTGGCTCCTGTCACGGTGGCCTGGGCATTCTCCAAAAGTCCTAAGGCGTCACCTTGCAATTGCCCCGTGCGGAATGTCACCCGACGGATGTCAAGTGCATGCACCGTGGTAAGCCCCTCCACCACCAACGTTCCTCCTGCTGAACTGGTCAGTTCAAGTGGCCCTGCCGTCGCCGTCAGTCTGGAAATTGCAGTGGTGTTTCCTATTAACTCAATTACTGTGTCTCCACCCGCGATCACCACATCATCGCCCACCCCCGGTGTGCGTCCGAGATCCCAATTGCCGGCCGTGCTCCACAGCCCATCGCCTGCCGCCCCCGTCCAGGTAATAGTGTCCGCCACCGGGGTCACATCGATCCTTACCGTGGCAACATTCGAGAAGAGCCCTCCGTCCCGGGCCCGGTAGGTGAAACTGTCGCTGCCGCTGAATGCACTTGATGCTCTGTAGGTGAAGCTGCCGTCACTGTTTAACGCAACCTGGCCACCGACCGGCTCTATGCCCATGAAGGCCGCCAA